>Ga0078894_10000070_pt1 | contig 57908 bp, 49 predicted proteins | sample LauGreSu1BDMLBSD_2_FD_67506 | JGI IMG/M metagenome (GOLD analysis project Ga0078894, IMG submission 67506) | Freshwater lake microbial communities from Lake Michigan, USA - Su13.BD.MLB.SD (version 4) (version 4) | ecosystem: Environmental > Aquatic > Freshwater > Lake | place: Lake Michigan...
GTGATGACCTCAATTTGATCTCCACTTTTCAATTCGTGGTTGAGTTGAACTAATTTTCCGTTTACTCTTGTTCCTCTAGTTTTAATTCCGATTTCGGAGTGGATACTAAATGCAAAATCTAGTGAGGTTGCCCCTTTTGGAAGGGATTTTATTTCTCCTTTCGGAGTAAAAACAAATATCTCTTTGGCATAGAGGTTCATTTTGAAATCTTCAACAAAATCAACCGCATTGGTTTCTGAATTTTCTAAAGCTTCCTTGAGTAAATTCAACCAAATATCCAATCCGTTTTCTTCGTTTCCACCTTGCTTGTATTTGTAATGCGCTGCATATCCTTTTTCTGCAATCTCATCCATTCGTTCACTTCGAATTTGTACTTCAACCCATCTTCCTTTAGGCCCCATTACCGTGGCGTGAAGCGCTTCATACCCCGTTGTTTTAGGTGAAGAAATCCAGTCACGCAATCTGCTTGGACTTGGTCTATAATGGTCGGTTACAATTGAATAAATCTTCCAAGCTAAGAATTTTTCATCGTGTGGATTGGATTTATAAATGATTCGTAAAGCAAATTTGTCATATACTTCATCAAAGGTTACATTTTGCGCAAGCATTTTTCTGCGAATTGAATAGATCGACTTCGGTCTGCCTTTGATGATGTAATCAACCCCTTCTTCGTTTAATGTTTTTTTAAGCACATTGGAAACCAATTTAATGTACTCATCTTGCTCTTCTTTGGTTTCCTTTATTTTGCTCACAATGTCATTAAACATTGTAGGTTCGGTATATTTTAAACCCAGGTCTTCCAATTGGGTTTTAATATTATATAATCCCAATCGGTGAGCAAGGGGAGCATAAATGTATAAAGTTTCCGATGCGATTTTTACCTGTTTGTATTCGGGCATTGAATCCATAGTTTGCATGTTGTGCAAACGATCGGCTATTTTAATTAAGATTACGCGAACATCATCATTTAGCGTTAAGAGCATTTTACGGAAATTTTCCGCCTGCATCGAAATGTTCATGTCTTTTTTGACCTGAGAAATTTTTGTTAATCCTTCAACCAACTGGGAAATTTTAGGATTAAACATTTTTTCAATATCCTCAAGGGTTATAGGAGTATCTTCAACTACATCATGAAGCAAAGCTGCTGCAATTGCAGTTGGACCTAAACCAATTTCGGAAGCAACAATTTTAGCCACCCCAATTGGATGAAAAACATAGGCTTCCCCAGATTTTCTTCTTTGGTCTTTGTGGGCGTCTACAGCAACATTAAAAGCTTTACGTATTAACTTTTTGTCATCAGGTGTAAGTGTTTGATAACTAATGCGTAATAGCTGCTTGTATTCTCTTGTTAATGCTTTGTTTTCTTCTTCTAAATTTATCTCGGTCATGGCTGATTCTTGAATTAGATAAAATTAGAAATAATTCTTCAATCCCAACAAAAAAAAATGAATTTTCTATAATAATTAGGCGTCATTTTTCATTAAATAAAAAATCCGCTTTGCTTTCACAAAACGGATTCTATTAATTTGGTATTTCTACTTTTTATAAGTGAATCACTTCACCATAAGCATCGGCTACAGCTTCCATTACAGCTTCACTCATAGTAGGGTGTGGGTGAATTGCTTTTAAGATTTCATGCCCTGTAGTTTCTAGTTTTCTTGCAACCACTGCTTCAGCAATCATATCGGTAACACCAGCACCAATCATGTGGCAACCTAACCATTCACCGTATTTAGCGTCAAAAATTACTTTTACAAAACCATCAGAAGTTCCTGCTGCCTTTGCTTTTCCTGAAGCAGAGAATGGGAATTTTCCAATTTTTAATTCGTATCCTTTTTCTTTTGCTTGTTTTTCGGTTAAACCAACTGAAGCAATTTCTGGAGTGGCATAGGTACAGCCGGGGATGTTTCCGTAATCAATTGGATCCACATGCATTCCGGCAATTTTTTCTACACAGTTGATTCCTTCAGCCGAAGCAACGTGTGCTAAAGCTTGCCCCGGAGTTACATCTCCAATGGCATAATATCCAGGAACATTAGTTTGATTGTATGCGTTAACTAATATTTTGTCTTTGTCGGTTGCAATTCCAACTTCTTCTAAACCAATGTTTTCAATGTTGGTTTTGATTCCAACAGCGGATAACAATACATCTGCTTCTATAACTTCTTCGCCTTTGGTAGTTTTCACAAATGCTTTAACTCCTTTTCCTGATGTATCAATTCGCTCAACAGAAGCATTAGTCATAATGTTAATTCCTGCTTTTTTCATTGAACGCTCCATTTGTTTTGAGATATCCTCGTCCTCAACAGGAACAATATTTGGCATAAATTCAACGATAGTAACCTCAGTCCCCATCGAATTATAGAAATGCGCAAATTCAACTCCGATTGCTCCCGAACCAACAACAATAAGTTTTTTAGGTTGAGAAGGTAAGGTCATGGCCTGACGGTATCCAATTACTTTTACCCCATCCTGCGGTAGATTTGGTAATTCTCTTGAACGAGCACCAGTTGCAATGATAATATGATCTGCGCTGTATTCAGTTACTTTACCGTCTGCAGCAGTTACATCCACTTTTTTTCCGGCTTTGATTTTACCAAAACCATCAATAACATCGATTTTATTTTTCTTCATTAAGAATTGAACTCCTTTGCTCATTCCATCAGCCACATCTCTTGAACGTTTTACAACGGCAGAAAAGTCTTTATCAAATTCTTTAATGGTTAATCCATAATCTGAAGCATGTTTTAGGTAATCAAAAACTTGAGCCGATTTTAAAAGCGCTTTGGTTGGAATACATCCCCAATTAAGGCAAATTCCTCCTAAGCTTTCTTTTTCAATAACGGCAACTTTAAAACCCAATTGTGAAGCACGGATAGCAGTTACATATCCTCCAGGTCCACTTCCTAAAACAATAATATCGTATTTCATGTTAAAATTTTTATTTATTTATGGAATAATATGCAGTCGCTTTCGCTCCTGTCATTTTGTATATTCAGTATGTGAATTTGAATGCAAATTTAGAAAAAAAAGTTAATAAATTAAGCTATTACAAACGACTTAAGTTAATAAAAAATTACGTTCTAAACCGAAACAGAAAATTGGGAATCATATAGTTTTTTATAATAACCATTTTCTTTGTTAATCAATTGATTATGAGAGCCCGACTCAATAATTTCTCCTTTATCCATTACGATTATGGTTTCTGCTTTTAATATCGTTGCCAATCGGTGGGCAATAACAATTGAAGTACGGCCTTGCGTTATGGTTTCAGTAGCTTTTTGAATTAATTCTTCCGAATAGGTGTCAATTGAAGAAGTCGCCTCATCCAGAATTAAGATACTTGGATTGCTTACATAAGCTCTAAGGAAAGCAATCAATTGACGTTGCCCAGATGAAAGCATCACCCCGCGTTCTTTTACATTATAATCATAGCCTTCCGGCAAACTCATGATAAATTCGTGAACGCCAATTTTTTTTGCGGCAGCAATAACATTGTCTTTAGTTATCGCCGGATTATTTAAAGTAATGTTGTTAAATATGGTATCTGCAAATAAAAATACATCTTGTAAAACCACCCCAATTTGACTTCGCAAACTCTCAAGAGTAAAGGAATTGATATTTTTAGAATCGATGTAAATTTCTCCAGATTTAATTTCGTAGAAGCGATTTAACAAATTGATAATCGTAGATTTTCCAGCGCCTGTTGCTCCAACAATTGCAATGGTTTGCCCTTCTTTCACTTCAAATGAAATGCCTTTTAGCACTTCTTCGTCTTTTATGTAACTAAAACGAACCTGATCGAAGACAATATTTCCTTTAAAATGTTTGGCAATTTCGGTTCCGTTTTCTTGGGTTTCTTCATTCGTATCTAAAATATCAAAAACGCGATTTGCAGAAATCATTCCCATTTGCATTTCGTTGAATTTATCCGCAATTTGGCGAAGCGGATTAAATAACATCCCAATAAACATGGTGTATGCGGTCATTTGTCCAAGGGTTGTAAACGGATTTCCATTTAGTATCTGAAACCCACCATAAAGTACAATAACACCCAATGTTATAGAGGAAATAATATCTGCAATTGGAAAGAAAATGGAGTTGTAGAGAATCGTTTTAATCCAAGCCACATTGTGCTTCTGATTTATTTCTTTAAACTTTTCGTATTCTATTTTTTCTCTGTTAAACAACTGAACAATTTTCATTCCGGTAACGCGCTCTTGCACGAAGGTATTTAAATTAGCTACTTGTGTTCTTACTTCTTCAAATGCTGCTTGCATTTTTCTTTGAAAAATTCGAGTTATGTAAACCAAAATCGGCATGGCTAAAATGACAATAACGGTTAGGTGCCAATTCATATAAAACATAACCAATAGGCACACCAACATCTTCATCAAATCACTCATAATCATGAATAACCCTTGACTAAAGATACGTGCTATTTGTTCAATATCTGACACCGATCTTGTTACCAATTGCCCAACAGGGGCTGTATCAAAATATTTCATTCTAAAGGTTAGTAAGTGCTGAAATAGTTTGGTTCGAATATCTTTTACAATATCTTGTCCGAGCCAGTTGGCCCAATAAACAAAATAATATTGCGATAATCCTTCAAGTAATAACGCAATTCCCATGATCACTGCATACAGCAACAAACCCGATTTATTTCCGGGTTTAATAAAGGTGTCAACGGTTATTTGAAGAAACAACGGACGCAGCGCTGCAAATAACGAAAGCAATATTGCAAAGATAATTACACCTCGAAACCTAAATTGATACGGCTTCGTGTATTTTAAAATGCGTTTGAATAAATTTATGTCGAATGCTTTTGCTTTCATTTAGGTAGGTTGTTTACCCATTATATATAAGGATATTCCACTTTCGTAAGGTACAATCCGTGTGCAGGAACCGAAAATCCGGCTTTGCTTCGGTCTTTACTTTCAATTATCTCATTAAATTCCTGCAAAGATACTTTTTCTAATCCTATATTCACCATCGTTCCCACAATTGCACGCACCATATTTCGAAGAAAACGATCGGCAGAAATAGTAAATAGTATTTTGGTACCATTTTGCTGCCAATGGGCCTCCGAAATTTTGCAATTAAAAGTATTTACATCGGTGTGTACTTTTGAAAAACACTCAAAATCGGTATGATTGAGAAGCATTTTGCACGCTGCATTCATCAATTCAATATTTAAAGAATTATGGTAATACCAAGAATCTTCATTAATGAAAGCATCTTTTATGGTATGAATGTGGTATTCATAGGTGCGTTTGGAAGCATCAAAACGTGCATGATTGTCATCGGCAACTTTGTGTATGGCTGCAATTGCAATATCTGAGGGTAAAAATGAATTGAGTTTATGAATGGCATGCGGAACATCAATCTCATGATCCAAATCAAAATGAGCAAACATTTGTTTGGCATGAACTCCGGTGTCGGTTCTGCCAGCTCCAACCAAATCAATTTTGGTTTTAAAAATCGTTGCTAAGGCTTTGTTTAAAGTTTCTTGTACCGAAATTGCATTAGGCTGGTATTGCCAGCCGTGGTAATGGGTTCCTTTGTATGCAAATTCTATGAAGTATCTCATTTTGAGTTATCCTGTTCAAAGTTGCAAAGGTACAAAGGTTTTTAAATTGGATGTTTAAACTTATCATAATTTCATTTACTATATTTACAATCTTAAATTTAGTAGTACAAAAAAAACTCAGAGCCGGATTATCTCAAAACTTAGCACCTTAAATTTGAAAAAAATCCTCTTACTTTCCGATACCCACAGTCATATAGACGATACGATATTGAAGTATGTGCAGCAGGCCGATGAAGTATGGCATGCCGGAGATATTGGGAGTTTGGTTGTCACCGATACAATAAAAAATAGTAAACCCCTTCGAGCGGTTTACGGAAACATCGATGACGATAAAGCCCGAATGGAATTTCCGTTGCACAATCATTTTTGGTGTGAAGGAGTAGCGGTATGGATAACTCATATTGGCGGTTATCCCGGAAAATACAACCAAGCCGTTCGTGAGGAACTCCGCAATAATCCACCTCAATTGTTCATTTGTGGACATTCACATATATTAAAAGTGCAATTTGATAAGTCACATAATTTACTGCACATGAATCCAGGCGCTGCTGGAGTTTCTGGTTTTCACCAAATTCGAACCATGCTTCGATTTGAAATTGATGGTGATAAAATTCAAAATTTAGAAGTCATCGAAATAGGAAAGAAGTAAATATGAACAAAAAAATCCCAAACTTTCGTAAGGGATTTTCTTCGCACTAATAAACTAAGTTTATAGGTTTATCTCAATCGGTCCACAGATTTTACGAGATCTTCATCCTTCTGAATAGCTTTGTTGGCCAAAACTAAAAAAACGATAGATAAGATAGGTAGAAACATCCCAATACCCTTCTCTGAAACTGTAGGAGTTCCTCCGGATAAATTTAGGGAACGATAAACAAACAATCCTAATAAAATTAAATTTAATATCATGTTCAATCTGTTGTACACAAATTGTTGTTGTCTTTTTTTAAAGGTAATGATGCTAATCAAGGATAGGGTAGTACTCAATCCAAAAAGTATTTGGTAACCCATGGCTTGCATAAAGAAGAAATCCTTGCCTTCATTGGTTTTCCATAATGGAAAAACAAAAGGAAGCACTCCAGCTAAAATAAATACAACCGCTAAATAAATGGTTTGAATTCGTTGTAACATAATTACTAAATTGTGTAGCAAAAATATATTTTCTTTTTCAAAAAAACTATTGCTCGAAAGAAATTTATTCGTATTATTGCACTACAAATCCGTAAGTACTTCAAAAACACGGATGTTTACATCAAAAAAAATTACCGCACATCATTGTATTGTCACTTATTTCCCAAAAAAATATATTTAATAAACATTTATGTTTGATAGTTCTGCATTAAAAGGAATGAAGTTATCCGAACTTCAAGAAATTGCCAAATTGGCAAAAACCATAAAATTTAACGGAGTTAAAAAAGAAGTTTTAATTGAGCAAATTCTTGCTCATCAAGAAGCAACTTCAAAACAAGCAGACGCAAGCAGCTCGGCTCCTGTAAATGAAGAAAAGGTAAAAAGAGCCCGAATTTCGCCAGCAGGTGCTGTTAAACCCGAAACCAATTCTGCCGATTTATTTACAGAAGCACCAATTAAAAACGAGCGTTTCCAAAAGAAACCAAAATTTGTAAAGCAAAATCAACCAGAGGCTACTGAACCAAATTCTGAAGCGGAAGCAACAGAAGAGCCTGTTACTGCAGAAGGTGAAACGAATGCGGAGGCTCCTGCAAAGCCTTTCAATTCCAATCAAAAGCATAAAAATCCAAACCCGAATCCAAACCAAAATCCGAATTTTAAAGCTAAAAAAAGCCCAAATTTTAGAGATTCTGATTATGAGTTTGACGGAATTATAGAAAGTGAAGGCGTTCTTGAAATGATGCCAGACGGATATGGATTTTTACGATCTTCCGATTACAACTATTTGGCTTCGCCTGATGATATTTATTTGTCTACTTCTCAAATTCGTTTGTTCGGATTAAAAACCGGAGATACTGTAAAAGGAGTAGTGCGCCCACCAAAAGAAGGAGAGAAGTTCTTTCCTTTGGTAAAAGTTTTAAAAATTAACGGACACGATCCGCAAGTAGTTCGTGATCGCGTTTCGTTTGAACATTTAACTCCGATTTTTCCAAAAGAAAAATTCAATATTGCCGATAAGCAAGCGAGTGTTTCTACCCGCGTAATCGATTTGTTCTCACCAATTGGTAAAGGACAACGTGGAATGATTGTGGCGCAACCTAAAACCGGTAAAACCATGTTGCTTAAGGATATTGCCAATGCTATTGCTGCCAATCATCCCGAAGTATATTTAATTGTATTGCTTATTGACGAGCGTCCAGAGGAGGTAACCGATATGCAACGCAGCGTGCGTGGAGAGGTAATTGCATCTACCTTTGACAGAGAGCCTCAAGAGCACGTTAAAATTGCAAATATTGTTTTAGAAAAATCAAAACGTTTGGTAGAATGTGGTCACGATGTAGTGATTCTGTTGGATTCGATTACCCGTTTGGCCAGAGCTTACAATACCGTGCAACCGGCATCTGGTAAGGTGTTGAGTGGAGGAGTAGATGCCAATGCATTGCAAAAACCAAAACGTTTCTTTGGTGCGGCTCGTAATGTAGAAAACGGAGGTTCGCTAAGTATCATTGCTACGGCATTAACCGAAACCGGATCTAAAATGGACGAGGTAATCTTTGAAGAATTTAAAGGAACCGGAAACATGGAGCTGCAATTGGATCGTAAGATTGCCAACCGAAGAATCTTCCCAGCCATCGACTTGACTTCTTCAAGTACCCGTAGAGACGACTTGTTATTAGACGAAAAAACACTGCAACGCATGTGGATTTTAAGAAAATTTCTAGCCGATATGAACCCAGTGGAAGCAATGGATACCATTAACGATAAAATCAAAAAGACTAGAAACAACGATGAATTTTTGATTTCTATGAATGATTAGAAGCGAAAAATTTGTTTATTTATATTAGAACAAAAAAAGGAGCTGAAATTCAGCTCCTTTTTTATGTCAATAAGTTTGGTAATTACTCTTTGCTGGCCAAATAGCGTTCGGCGTCCAAGGCAGCCATACAACCCGTTCCGGCAGCAGTAATTGCTTGGCGGTACACATGGTCGGCAGCATCACCACCAACAAATACTCCAGGAATATTCGTTTTAGAAGTGCCGGGAACATTTACAATATAACCGGTTTCGTCTAGTGTTAAAAAGTCTTTGAAGATATCGGTGTTTGGTTTGTGTCCAATAGCTACGAAAAATCCAGTAGCAGGAATTTCATGGGTTGCTCCAGAAACTCTGTTTTTCACACGAACTGCTGTTACTACTTGTCCGTCTCCCAATACTTCGTCGGTTTCAGTATTTAATAAAATCTCTATGTTTTCGGTTTTTCGTACACGCTCTGCCATGATTTTAGAAGCTCTAAATTGCTCGCTTCGCACCAACATGGTTACTTTTTTACAAAGTTTAGATAAGTAATGTGCTTCTTCACAAGCTGAATCTCCAGCACCTACAATTACCACCTCTTGGTTGCGGTAGAAAAAGCCATCACATACTGCACAGGCAGAAACACCACCACCCATATTTAGGTAATGTTGCTCGGAGTCTAAACCTAAATATTTAGCAGTCGCTCCAGTAGAAATAATAATGGTATCGCAATGAATTTCTTTTTCGTCGTTAATCCATACTTTATGTACCGGCCCCGAAAAATCTACTTTGGTTACCCAACCATCTCTAACATCGGTTCCAAAGCGTTCGGCTTGCTCCTGCAGGTTCATCATCATTTGTGGTCCTGTAATTCCCTCAGGATTTCCAGGGAAATTTTCTACTTCATTCGTAGTGGTTAATTGTCCTCCAGGTTGCGTACCTTGGTACAAAACCGGATACATGTTTGCTCTTGAAGCATATATTGCAGCAGTGTATCCTGCTGGCCCTGAGCCAATAATTAGGCATTTTGTTTTTTCAATAGTAGTAGACATAAATTATTTTATTAAAGAAAGGCAAAGGTAAGTTTTTCTTAAAATATATCCTCAAAAATGCGATTAGAAATATCGATGCTAAAATTAATTTAATTAATACTTGAAAACATTTTGAGAACCGATTTATTGTTTTTATATTTGCCCCCTCTTACGGGGTGTAGCGTAGCCCGGTTATCGCGCCTGCTTTGGGAGCAGGAGGCCGCAGGTTCGAATCCTGCCACCCCGACAAAAGTCTTTTCATTTTTATGAAAGGACTTTTTTTATTTGAATTAAGTACAAAAAAACCGAGTAAAAACTCGGTCTCTTAATTTATTTTGTTGGCTTTTTATATAGGACGGCGTTATCTACAAATCGTTTCATGTCAATTTTTTGATCCCCATACAACTTGATTTCCGATTTGCCTGAAGCATCAATAGAAAGTGTGCCTTGCACTAACAAGCTCGCTGAAGAATAGGCTTCGCAAGTAAGCTCTGCACTTTTTGCAGTTAAATCTTTAGCTTCTAATTTAGCGTTATTGTCTAAACGAACTTTCAACTGAGTAACATCACCATTTACAAGGGCATCACTTTTTTGGTATAAATCCAACGTTAAATTGGATGCAGTAACCAAAGCTTTTAAAGAAGCATTTTTACTTAAGTTGATTACGGCATTTTCTCCTTTATTATTTAATTCCCCTTTTGATTTATCATCCATCATTAAATTGAAATTCTTAGAATTTGAATTTAAATATAATTTTGAGAAATCGTATGATTTAAAAGTAATCTCATCCAATTCGATACTCGCAATTGCACTTACAACTGCCTCATTTCGAGAAATAACTTGTTTAAAATCGTTAGTGTAGGTTACGCGAATACTTAATTTTTTATAACTTGAAATGTCTTTTAAGGTTGATAATCGCAAGGTAGAACCACTTAGAGTAGCATCAATAGCTTCATGTAAATTATCATCTGCCTCAATTTCTATTCCAAATTCATTTCCTTTTACTAAGAAAATTTCCAAATTATCAGCTACTTCTAATGTAGTGAAACTTTCAATTTTTTTAATTTTGGTGGTAACAATTTTAGACCCTTTAATTTTTTCTTTCTTTTGAGAATAGGCAAAGGAAGTTGCAAAAACGAGCACTATAAGTAAGATAATTTTTTTCATGTTTGATTTTGTTTATGCTACAAATTTATAATTTTTTTATTGCTGACAGAACAATTTTATACTTTAAGTTTGATACTCCATTCAAATTCCATTTCTGCAACTGTAACCCCTTGCTTGTTAGTGCCAATTGATTTTAGCCATACGGTTTGTCCTTCGCCGGTAGCGATTGTTTTTTGGATAGCCTCTGAGATATTTTCTATATTATTACAAGTGAAAAGAATGGTTCCATTTGCTTTTTTGTAAAAGGATGCCTTTGAGTTCAGTACCAACATCGATATGTTTTTTTTACTAAGTTGTATTTCATTTAGCACTAAAGCACCAGTTGTTAATTCGGCTCCCATAGCAAGAACTGCAAAGTAAATAGAGTGGAATGGATTTTTATTTATCCAATTTTCTCTCACAGTTGCCGAACATAAATTTGAATTTATCTCATTTAGCCGAACTCCGCACCAAAATGCTGAAGGCAGTTTAAAGAAAAGAAAAGCATTGAGCTTAATTAACGTCCAATTCATAATTTTTTATTGTAAATATAACTATTTTTCATAATGCAGTATTTGTTAATTTTTTGTTAAATTTAAGTACTTTGTATTGCATAATACTTTTTAAAGGTTGTATCTTTGCATAAGAAATTAATAGTCTAAATAGAGTAGGATTTAATCCAAGCAAATTGAATACGAATTAGATTAAATAAAAAAAGAAATTATGAATATTGAAAACACAAAAGCTCAAATGCGTAAGGGTGTTTTAGAATTTTGTATCTTATCGGTGTTAAAAGAAAAAGAAGCCTACACCTCAGAAATACTAGATACACTAAAAAACGCCAAATTGCTTGTGGTAGAGGGCACGGTTTATCCGTTATTGACCCGGTTAAAAAATGATGAATTGCTAAATTATCGTTGGGAAGAATCCACCTCAGGACCACCCAGAAAGTATTATGAATTAACTGAACTGGGAAAAACATTTTTAAACGAATTGAATGGCACTTGGAGTGAATTATCGGATGCTGTTTCAATAATAACAAATAAAAAATAAGAAATCATGAACAAAACAGTAAATATTAATATAGGAGGTTTATTTTTTCATATCGATGAAGATGCGTACCAAAAGCTTTCAAAATATTTTGAAGCAATAAAAAGATCGCTTTCTAATTCATCTGGAAAAGAAGAAGTAATGAAAGACATTGAAATGCGTGTTGCAGAAATCTTCACCGAAAGACAAATTAGTGATAAGCATGTAATCAATAATTTCGATGTAGATGCAGTTATTGCTGTAATGGGTCAGCCAGAAGATTATAGAATTGATGACGATGCTTCCGAGACAGCGCCTTCCTATAATTATATTCACAACGGAAGAAAAAAATTATACCGCGATGAAGATAAAGGAATGATTGGGGGGGTGTGTACCGGATTGGGTCATTACTTTGGAATAGATTCTGTTTGGTTGCGATTATTCTTTTTATTATTGTTTTTTGGTTTTGGAACAGGGGTAATTGCCTACATTGTGTTATGGATTGCCATGCCAAAAGCGGCAACTACAGCAGAGAAGTTAGAAATGACCGGTAAACCAGTTAACATTTCTGAAATTGAAAAAAAGGTAAAGGAGGAATTTGATAAAGTTTCCGGTAAAATAAAAAATGTAGATTATGATGATCTAGGTAATCGAGTAAAGAATAGTGCCGAAACCTTTGGAAGTAAATTAGGAAATGTTTTTCAAACTATTTTTGAAGCTTTCTCCAAAGTAATTGGAGTAATTATAATTATTTTTTCATCGATGGCTTTATTTGGGATAATTATTGCTTCTGGAGTTGCAATTTTCTCAAGTTCGTTACCTCATAATACTTTGATTAATCATTTTAGAACTCCATTAGGATTAGAAACACCAATGTGGATTCAAGGGATCTTGTTTTTATTGACTTTTGGAATTCCGTTTTTCTTTTTATTTATTTTAGGATTAAAAATAGTTGTAACTAATTATAAATCAATTGGTAATATAGCAAAATACACACTTATTGCTGTTTGGAGTATTGCACTTTCTTTATTAATTACAATTGGAGTTAAAGAGTTTACTCAAATTTCGTCAGAAGGTAAAGAGGTGAAAAAAGAAATAATTGCGCTTTCGCCAAACGATACCTTACGAATTAGTTTTAAGAATAATGATTTTTATGATAAAGAAATCGATAATCGAGTTGATTTTAGATTAACTCAAGATGAAACTAACAGAGAAATTATCTATTCTAATAATGTTTCCATTAAAATATTACCAACTAAAGATACAGTTCCTTATTTGCAAATTGAAAAAATTGCCTTAGGTAAATCAATGGAAGAGGCTAGAAAGCGTGCCGAAAAAATTAAATACGGCTATAAAATTGAAGGAAATAAATTAGTATTAGATAATTATTTAATTAGCCAAGTGGCTTCAAAATTTAGAAACCAAAAAGTGGAATTGTTTTTATACCTTCCAGTAGGAACACAGTTTCAAGCCGATGCAAGTGTTCAAGTGTATGATGAATCGGAAGATGATTATTTTAACTTACATTTTTCATCTGATGACTATATTTATAAAGTTTTGGATAGTAAAGTGAAATGTACCAATTGCCCTCCAAATGAAAACGACGACGATGTTTCTATACTAACAGAAGAAGTAAAGGAAATAGATGGTGATTCTTTAAAAACAGTTACAGTTCAAGTCAATAATGGAAAGAAAATAATTAAAACTGTTACTAAAACCCAAACTTACTAATCATGATAAAAATTGTAATATTTTGCACGAAACTATTTATATCAGCTGTATTGGCGTTATTATTTTAGAAATTACTATTTATCAATAATAATTAAGAAAAATCCCAATGAAATTTGGGATTTTTTTATTTGGTTCAACAAAAGTTAAACCAATACCAATTCACTTCTGTTTTGTTTAAATCTTTGTAATTTTGAATAAAAATTAAAGATGAAAATATTAATTACAGGAGCTACTGGTTTAATTGGAAAAGAATTAACAAATTTACTTCTGAAAGAAAATCATAGTATTCATTATTTAACTACTTCTAAATTAAAAATTCAAAATCGAGATAATTACTTTGGTTTTTATTGGAATCCTAAAGAAGGGAAAATCGACGAGAATTGTTTGGATGGGGTGGATGCAATAATTCATTTAGCAGGCGCCTCAATATCAAATAGATGGACTGATTCGTACAAGCAAGAATTAATTGAGAGCCGACTTTTATCTACCAATTTGTTGTATCACTTAGTTAAGAAAAATCCCAATCAAGTCAAACATTTTATATCAGCCTCCGGTACGGCAATCTATCCAGATAGTGATTCTGCTGTGTATGACGAAAATTCTACAGAAATAGATCCTTCTTTTTTAGGAAATCTAGTAGTAAAGTGGGAGGAAAGTGCCGATCAATTTAAATTATTGAATATCAAAGTTACTAAAATGCGTACTGGTATAGTTTTTTCTGAAAAAGGAGGTGCGCTTCCTGAAATGATAAAACCAATAAAAATGTTTGTGGGGTCTGGTTTCGGAACTGGAAAACAAATGCAAACCTGGATTCACATCAATGATGTTGTGAGGCTATATTTTTTCACTTTACAAAACAAAATTGAAGGCGTTATAAATGCGGTGGCGCCAAATCCTATTTCTAATCAAGAATTAACAAGATGTATTGCAAAACAATTACATCGCCCTTTGTTTTTGCCAAATGTACCATTAATTGTAATGAAATTAATTTTAGGTGAAATGCATATTTTACTATTTAATAATAAAAATATTATTCCAAGAAGGGCATTAGAACTTGCTTTTCAATATGAATATCCTAAAGCAGATTTGGCTTTAACTAATCTAATAAAATAAAAAAAAGTTCTAGTTATAGCTAGAACTTTTTTTCTTCAATGAATTAATGTTATTTTCTGCCTTTTGGCCAATTGTTAACCTTTTATAATTCAAATTTAGCAAGAACTTAATTACAATAATCTTAAAATTATATTAAAGTTTTTAATTCTGATTATTTTCCTACCAAATAAAATTAAGTGACAATTTGACATTTTTAGAGAATTGGCAGTACTTTTGCAATCCGTTATCGGAATAAAATAAACCATGAATCTTAAAGATCTATTTAAAAATAAAAATACCATGAGTACGGAAAAAACGGACAAAGAAATTCTTGAAAATGAAATGAATCTAAATGCAGAAGAAACGGCTTCAGTTTCTGATAATACTGGAGTTGAAGAGGAAGATTCACTTACAGCCGAACAAAAAATAGAAATGGAATTATCAAAAGAAAAAGATAAGTTTTTACGTCTTTTTGCAGAATTTGAAAATTATAAAAAAAGAACGTCCAAAGAAAGAATGGATTTATTCAAAACTGCCAATCAAGAAGTTTTACAAGCCATGTTGCCAATTCTTGATGATTTTGACAGAGCTTTGATTGAAATTGGAAAATCTGAAGACGATGCATTGTTGCAAGGGGTAAGTTTGATTCATGAAAAATTCAAATCAACGCTATTATCTAAAGGATTAGAAGAAGTTGAAGTTCGAACTGGCGATGTATTTAATGCCGATTATGCAGAGGCAATTACACAAATTCCTGCCGCATCAGAGGCATTAAAAGGTAAGATAGTTGATGTGCTTGAAAAAGGATATAAATTAGGAGATAAAATTATTCGCTTTCCAAAAGTTGTTATTGGGAATTAATTTTTGATAATTTAAAATTTAGTTCAAAACTATATTTATGAAAAAAGATTTTTACGAAATACTTGGTATCACAAAAAGTGCTTCAGCTGACGAAATAAAAAAAGCCTATCGAAAAAAGGCATTAGAATTCCACCCGGATAAAAATCCTGGGGACGCAAAAGCGGAAGAAAATTTTAAGGCTTGTGCCGAAGCATATGAGGTTTTAAGTGATCCAAGTAAAAAAGCGAAATACGATCAATACGGCCATCAAGCATTTGATGGAGGAGGTTTTGGTGGAGGAGGTCATCACATGAATATGGATGATATTTTTAGCCAGTTTGGAGATATTTTTGGTGGCGGGTTTGGTGGTGGTTTCGGAGGAAACTCAGGAGGTCAACGCCGAGTAAAAGGAAGTAACCTTCGAATTAAAGTAAAGCTTACTCTAGAGGAAATCGCTAATGGAGTGGAGAAGAAAGTAAAAGTAAAACGAAAAATACAAGCACCTGGAGTAAAATACAAAACCTGCTCTACTTGTAATGGGCAAGGGCAAGTGCTTCGAGTGACCAATACCATTTTAGGAAGAATGCAAACTTCTGCAACTTGTTCTTCTTGTGGTGGAGCTGGACAAACTATTGATAGCAAACCAAATAATGCCGATGCATATGGAATGATAATGGAAGATGAAACGGTTTCTATAAAGATTCCTGCTGGTGTTGTAGACGGAATGCAGCTTAAAGTTTCGGGTAAAGGTAATGATGCCCCTGGTAATGGAATTGCGGGCGATTTAATTGTTGCTATCGAAGAATTGGAACACGAATTCTTGAAGCGTGAAGGTGAAAACCTACATTATGATTTATACATTAGTTTCCCAGAAGCTGTTTTAGGGGTTTCAAAAGAAATCGAAGCGGTAAACGGAAAAGTTCGTATCAAACTAGAAGAAGGAATCCAATCTGGAAAAATATTACGATTAAAAGGTAAAGGAATTCCGAGTTTAAATAGCTACGGAAACGGAGATTTATTAGTTCACATTAATGTTTGGACTCCTAAAACCTTGAATAAAGAACAACGTGTTTTCTTTGAAAATTCATTATCGGATGAGAATTTTGTTCCACATCCTGAAAAAGGGGATAAATCCTTTTTTGATAAAGTAAAAGATATGTTTTCTTAAATTTTTTGCAATTAAAATGAATTACAATTTAAGTACTAATTTTACTTGCATTTTTTTCCCATCCTAATGTTTACATAAGGGTGGGTTTTTTGTAACAAAATAGTTGAATTAACTACTAATTCTTTACATTTACAAAACCAAATTCATAACATATTTATTATGAGTACTATTCTTGAAGTTCAAAATGTGGTTAAGCAATATGGTGATTACACCGCACTAAATGAAGTTTCATTGTCTATTCCTAAAGGAAGCATTTACGGGCTTTTAGGTCCGAATGGGGCCGGGAAAACCTCATTAATTCGAATCATCAATCAAATTACGATGCCCGATAAAGGCGAGGTGTTTTTAGATGGTGAATTATTGAAGCCAGAAGATGTGCAATACATTGGCTACATGCCCGAAGAGCGCGGTTTGTATAAATCGATGAAAGTGGGTGAACAATGCTTGTATTTAGCTCAATTAAAAGGATTGTCTAAAGCAGATGCCAAAAAACAACTTAAATACTGGTTTGAACGATTGGAAATTCAAGGATGGTGGGATAAGAAAATCCAAGAACTATCTAAGGGGATGGCACAGAAAATTCAATTTGTGGTAACGGTTTTACACCAACCTAAATTGTTGATATTAGACGAACCTTTTTCTGGATTTGATCCTGTAAATGCCAATTTAATTAAAGATGAAATTATTGAGCTAAATAAAAAAGGAACTTCGGTTATCTTTTCTACTCATAGAATGGAAAGCGTTGAGGAAATGTGTGATTACATTGCACTAATTCATAAATCAAACAAATTGATTGAAGGTAAATTAACCGATGTAAAAAAACAATACAGAACCAACAGTTACGAAGTGGGAATTTTGTGCGATGATAATGAAAAATTGCAAAACGAATTACAACAGAAATTTAAAATAACACCAACCAATTTCAAATCTTTAAATGAGGAATTAAAATTGGAAATTCAGTTGGAGGCAGCCTCGCAAAATGACCTATTGCAATTATTATTGAAAAAAGGTCAAGTAACCCATTTTGTGGAAAAAATTCCTAGTGTAAACGATATTTTTATTAAAACAGTAACTGATTAGAATGTTAGATAATAAGACTAATTAGACTTCTTTTTTTTATTAAAAGTCTAAAAAGTCAAAAAGGTCTAATAATCCAAGAAGTCTAACGAATCTAAGAAAACCAAGTAGTCTAAACATGAATAAACTAGCCTTAATTATAAAAAGAGAATTTATTGCTAAAGTTCGCAATAAATCATTTATTGTAATGACTTTTTTAAGTCCGTTACTTTTTGTTGGTATTGGCTTATTTGTTGGGTATTTAAGCAATTTGAAATCTGAAATGAAAACAATTGCTATTCATGATGAAACCGGACGATTTGTAAACGAATTCAAAAGTGACCAAGAGTATAAATACCTCAATTTATCTCAAGTAGATATAAAGATATTGAAGGATAGCGTGCTCAATGAAAGTTATGAAGGATTGATATATATTCCTAAAGTAACTCAAAACGATTCGTTGCAAAATAAGGTTCAGTTTATTTCTAATGATAGTCCGAGTGTGAATTACATCAGTGGTTTAGAGGAGGTAATTGCTAAAAAAATAACGGGAGAGAATTTCCAAAGAGAAGGATTAGATACCTTAAAAATAAATAAAGCAAAGGCAGAAGTTTCTATTTTGTTGAATAAAGCATCGGGGGAAACAGCTTTAAAAGGATTAAACGAAATAAAAATAGCCATTGGTGGTGCCTTTGGATATCTAATCATGATGTTCATCATCCTTTATGGTAATATGGTCATGCGAAGCGTGATTGAGGAAAAAACATCACGAATTATTGAAGTGATTATTTCTTCTGTGAAGCCATTCCAATTAATGATGGGTAAAATTATCGGAACCTCATTGGCGGGTATTCTCCAATTTTTAATTTGGGCTATCCTTGGTTTGTCGGCATTGTTTGTAATGTCATCTGTATTTGGAGCTCAAATTGGCGCCACTAACGGAGCTGAGGCAGAAGCAATTCATACTGCTCAAAAGCAAATGGGAGGGGAGTTGCAGCTGTATTTAAATGAAATTTGGAATTTACCAATCGGTACTATTTTAAGCTGTTTTATTATTTATTTCATAGGTGGTTACTTTTTATATAGTTCATTTTATGCTGCTATTGGAGCTGCAGTAGATAATGAAACCGACTCACAACAATTCTTAATGCCAATTATAATGCCTTTAATTCTTGGTGTGTATATTGGTTTCTTTACCGTAGTAAATGATCCGCACGGTACCGTGGCTACTGTATTTTCTATGGTTCCATTAACCTCTCCAATCGTAATGATGATGCGAATTCCATTTGGAGTTCCAGCATGGCAAATTGCACTTTCCATAACCATTTTGTTTGGTACATTTATAGGAGTGGTATGGTTTGCATCAAAGATTTACCGCGTTGGAATATTAATGTACGGTAAAAAACCTTCTTGGAAAGAGTTATATAAATGGCTTAAATATTAATAAAATTAAATTTTCATGTCCAAAATACTAATCATAGAAGACGAAGCTTCCATTAGAAGGGTTTTAACCAAAATACTTTCTGAGGAAAGCGATTCCTATTTGGTGGACGAAGCCGAAGATGGCGTTCAAGGTTTAGAAAAAATAAAGAACACCGACTATGATTTGGTTTTGTGTGATATCAAAATGCCAAAAATGGACGGGGTTGAATTGCTTGAAGCAGTAAAAAAAATCAAACCCGAAATTCCTATGGTGATGATTTCTGGGCATGGTGATATGGAAACAGCTATTCAAACGATGCGTTTGGGCGCCTTCGATTACATTTCTAAACCACCCGATTTAAATCGTTTACTGAATACAGTTCGTAATGCGTTAGATAAAAAACAACTCGTTGTTGAGAATAAAATTCTAAAGAAAAAAGTTAGTAAGAATTACGAGATTATTGGTAATTCCGAGCCAATTATTGCAATCAAGCAAATGATTGAAAAAGTGGCCCAAACGGATGCGCGTGTATTAATTACAGGTTCAAATGGCACCGGAAAAGAATTGGTAGCACACCAACTACATGAAAAGAGTGATCGGGCAGATTTCCCTTTAATTGAAGTGAATTGTGCTGCAATACCTTCAGAGTTGATTGAAAGTGAATTATTCGGTCATGTAAAAGGAGCCTTTACTTCGGCTGTGAAAGACAGAGCTGGAAAATTTGAGGCAGCCGATGGCGGAACGATTTTCTTAGATGAAATTGGTGATATGAGTTTGGCTGCACAAGCGAAAGTATTGAGAGCTTTGCAAGAAAATTTAGTTCAGCGTGTAGGTGCAGACAAAGATATTAAAGTTAATGTGCGTGTTATTGCGGCTACCAATAAAGATTTGCAAAAAGAAATTGAAGTAGGTCGTTTTAGAGAAGATTTATACCACCGTTTGGCGGTAATTTTAATTAAAGTACCATCGTTAAATGATCGCCGAGATGACATACCTTTGCTCTTGGAACATTTTGCTGCTAAAATTGCCGAAGAGCAAGGAAATGCAACTAAGTCGTTTTCTAAAGAAGCTGTAAAATTATTACAAGTTTATGATTGGACGGGTAATATTCGTGAGCTTCGTAATGTTGTTGAACGCCTAATTATTCTTGGCGGAAATGAAATTTCTGAGCAAGATGTAAAATTGTTCGCAAGTAAATAAAGAACCAACCGAAAATGCAATTAAAAAAAATAAACCCCCAACTGCAACAGGCATTAATTGAATACGGGCTAACCGAAGCCAATGAGATGCAGCAAGAAACCTTCTCAACGATAAAGAGTGGGGCAGACGCGGTTATTCAATCGCCTAAAGGATCAGGGAAAACGACAACAATAGTTTTAAATGTGATTCAGCGTTTAGAAAAATCAATTGGTGAGTGCACGCGTGCTTTAATTATTGTAGAGAATAAAGAAAAAGTGTTGGAGATGGAAGAACTCTTCTTAAAGATAGGTAGATACACTGATTTAAGTATTTTAGGAGTTCATGATAAAGGAGATATTGATTATGATAAGAACATTATATCTCTTGGTTTAGATATATTAATTGGTACTCCAAATCGTATTAATACTTTATTTTCTTCAGCCGGTTTTAATATTAATACCATTCGAATGTTTGTTGTTGATGATTCCGATGTATTGTTTAGAAATCGAATGGATGCGATAATTTTGCGATTATCTGCTAGTATTGATAAAACCCAACGCATTTTCTTTTGCACTGAAATAACCGAAAGAGTAGAAGTATTAGCAGATAAAATTATGATTGAGCCTCTTTTCTTCGAAATGGAAGAGGAAGAATAATCCCACAAAAAATAATATAAATATGGGCCTAATTAAAATTTTTTCAGGAGAAGAAATTCTAGCAGTGAGTTTAAAAGAACGATTGGAAGAAGTAGAAATTGCAGTTGTAATTAGAAGTAATAATCAAGCAAATGTATTGCCAAGTATAGCAATACCTAAGGCGGTTGAATTGTTTATTCAAGAAGTTGATTTTGGCAAAGCTAGTCCAGTGATTGAAGAATTTAGATTGAGTATTTAAACTTAGTAAATTAAAAATAATTTTGTAGTTGTCTCAAATTTTGTAATTTTATAAAAAAATACCATGAAATATTTACTTCTTTTTGCAGTTTTATTTTTTCAAATTTCTTGTGACACTGATACGGATAATAATGTAATTAATCAGAATCCTAATAAGGTTTTGTTGTTGAAAGTTGATTATGAAACCAATACTTTTGAAGGCGGCATCGAAACAGTATTTCCTAGTTCAACTGCAACTTTTACGGTAACCAATCAAGTAATCCCTCCCGCAGATTTTGGAAATATTAAATTGTTTTACAGTGAATTAAATACAAAAATATTTGATGGCGATATCATATGGATGGGAACTGGGCAAATTCATTTTCCAACTTCCTTTTTGCCAGCCAACCAATACAACTTTTTAAACACTTTAGTTCCAATATCAGACCCAGTTTTTGAAAATGTATATAATCCAGATAATACAAATTACAATTATCCAGAAATTTTTAATCCTATTCGGTATTTAGAAATTGTAAATCAATACAGAGCTAGTAATCCCAATGCAACTGTAAAATTATTCTTATACACTCCTGGTGTAGGTATAGGTGATCCAAGTCTATGGAAATGGATTTTTATTATTAAAAATTAGATATGGTATAATATAAATATACTTCACATTCTAAACAATTAATCTATCTTTGCACCTTTAAAAATCGGATAATCTAATTATCTAAAAATCTTTCAGTTTAAAATGATTACAGTCAACGATATTTCCGTTCAATTTGGCGGAAGTACCTTATTTAGCGATGTTACTTTTGCTATCAATGAAAGCGACAAAATTGCCTTAATGGGTAAAAATGGCGCAGGTAAATCCACTCTTTTAAAAATTATTGCCGGTGTTTCTAAACCTTCAACAGGTTCAGTTTCTGTCCCTAAAGATGCGGTTGTTGCCTATTTGCCTCAGCATTTACTTACAACAGACGGTGCAACCGTTATGGAAGAAGCATCCAAGGCATTTGGAGAAATCTTCAAAATGAAAGCTGAAATTGATGAAATCAATGAGCAATTAACCATTCGAACAGATTATGAAAGCGATGCTTATATGAAATTGATTGAAAGAGTTTCCGATTTGAGTGAAAAGTTTTATGCTATAGAAGAAATAAACTACGAAGCGGAGGTTGAGAAAATATTAGTTGGTCTCGGATTTGAAAGAGAAGATTTTACTCGTCAAACTTCAGAGTTTTCGGGGGGTTGGAGAATGCGAATTGAATTGGCTAAAATTCTATTGCAAAAACCCGATTTAATTTTATTAGATGAGCCTACCAACCACATGGATATCGAAAGTATTCAGTGGCTGGAAGATTTCTTGATAAACTCTGCAAAGGCTGTAGTGGTAATTTCTCACGATAGAGCCTTCGTAGATAATATTACTAACAGAACGATTGAAGTTACAATGGGGCGTATTTATGATTATAAAGCCAAATATTCCCATTATTTAGAGTTGCGTAAGGACAGAAGAATTCACCAGCAAAAAGCATATGACGAGCAGCAAAAAATGATTGCCGATAATCAAGCCTTTATTGATCGCTTTAAAGGAACTTTTTCTAAAACAGACGCGGTTCAATCTCGTGTTAAAATGTTGGAAAAACTAGAAATTGTTCAAGTGGATGAGGTAGATACCTCGGCCTTAAAATTAAAATTTCCACCAGCGGTTCGATCTGGAAACTATCCTGTTATTGTAAAGGATTTATGTAAGTCATACGGAGATAAAGAAATTTTTAGTGATGCTAATATTGTTATAGAGCGGGGTCAAAAAGTAGCCTTCGTAGGGAAAAATGGAGAAGGAAAATCGACCATGATTAAAGCAATCATGAAGGAAATAGAAATCAATAGTGGTTCGGTTGAAATTGGCCACAATGCCCAAATTGGATATTTTGCTCAAAATCAAGCATCCTTGTTAGATGAAAACGCGACCATTTTTTCTACGATTGATGATATTGCGGTTGGAGATATTCGTACTAAGATAAAAGATATTTTAGGAGCATTCATGTTTCATGGTGATGATGTTACCAAGAAAGTAAAAGTACTTTCTGGTGGTGAAAAAACCCGTTTGGCTATGATAAAATTACTGCTAGAACCAGTTAATCTATTGATTCTAGATGAGCCATCCAATCACCTGGATATGAAAACTAAAGATATTATTAAAGATGCTTTACGCGACTTTGATGGAACATTAATTTTGGTTTCACACGATAGAGATTTTCTTGATGGATTAGCCACCAAAGTATTTGAATTTGGAAATAAAAGAGTAAAAGAACATTTTGAGGATATTAAAGGATTCTTAGCACATAAAAAAATGGATTCCCTAAAAGAAATCGAGAAATAATCGTGAACATATCCCAATATACCAAAGAGTTTAAATACAATCTACAGCTAGCTTATCCAGTGGTTTTGGGTATGCTTGGACACACCCTAATTATGATAGTAGACAACATCATGGTGGGTAAATTGGGTTCTACCGAATTGGCTGCCGTTTCTTTAGCTAATAGTATGATTTTTGTAGCCTTATCTCTTGGAATAGGTTTTTCAACTGCTATTACACCTATTGTTGGTGAAGCCGATGCCGAAAAAGACACTTTAAAAATTCGTTCTGCATTTCATAATGGATTGTTTTTATGTGTCCTACTTGGATTTCTATTGTTTGGTTTGATTGTTTTGGGTAAACCAATAATGGAATTGTTGCACCAGCCAAAAGAGGTAATTGTGCTGGCAAAACCATTTTTAGATTGGGTTGGTTTTTCGTTAGTTCCGTTAATTATTTATCAAGGATACAAGCAATTTGCAGATGGTCTATCCATGACCAAGTATTCAATGTATGCCATAGTTATGGCAAATATACTTCACGTGATTATTAATTATTGTTTGATTTATGGAGTTTGGATTTTTCCAAAAATGGGAATCATTGGTGCCGCTCTTGGAACTGTTATTTCAAGGATCGCAATGGTGGTATTTATGCATATCATTTTATCTAGACAGGAGCAGTTAAAAACCTATTTTCATAATTTTAGTTTTTCCGAAATTAAAAAAGATACCATTAAGAAGATTGTTAATCTAGGTGTGCCATCGGCCATGCAAATGCTATTTGAAGTGGTACTTTTCACGGCTGCAATATGGCTTTGTGGAAACATTGGTAAAACCAGCCAAGCCGCTAATCAAATTGCCTTGAGTTTGGCTTCAATGACCTTCATGTTTGCCATGGGATTAAGTGTGGTTTCCATGATTCGGGTGAGTAATCAAAAAGGGTTGAATGACTATAAAAACCTTGTTGTTGTAGCGCGTTCAATATTTTTACTTGTTATTCTAATTGAAACTTTCTTTGCCTTTTTATTTATTGTGTTGCACAATATGGTTCCTTCTTTGTTTTTAGATATGGAAAATTCAAAACAATTGCTGGATAACAAAGAAGTGGTATTAATCGCTTCCAAATTACTTTTGGTTGCTGCTGTTTTTCAAATTTCAGATGGTATTCAAGTTGTTGTTTTAGGTGCTTTACGCGGATTGCAGGATGTTAAAATTCCGATGTATATTACTTTTGTTGCTTATTGGGTAATTGGCTTTCCAATTTCTTATTATTTAGGAGAATACACCGAATTGAAAGCAATTGGGGTGTGGATTGGTTTGCTGGCTGGTTTATCTGCGGCAGCTTTATTTCTATATATTCGTTTTCATTTTATTACAAAGAAGTTGATAAATGAAAATTCATAACTTCTAGTTTGTAACAATTATACAAAACCTTCGTATAACTATTAATTAAAAACATATAAAATGATACTATTAATTATTATTGGGTTTATTTTGGTTATTGCGGGTTTTTCTTTAAAAGACAATGCTAATCCATTATCTAAGTATTCTGGAACTATCCGAATCACAGGATTTTTAGTGATTGGATTAGGAATTCTCTCTTCTATGTTCAAGCAAATTGATGCCGGTAAAGTAGGAGTTAAGTCACTTTATGGAAATGTACAGCCTGATATTTTAGAAAGTGGCTTGCACGTAATTAATCCATTGTTAGATATTACGGTATTTGATGTGCAAACACAAAACTATACCATGTCTGCCATTCATAATGAAGGGGCTCAAGAAGGTGATGATGCCATTCGTGTATTGTCTAATGATGGTTTGGAAGTAGTTATTGACTTAACTGTTTTATACCGTGTTATACCTAATGAAGCACCGAAAATTCTTATAGGAATTGGTGAAAATTATACCGATAAAATTGTTCGTCCAATTACAAGAACCCGTATTCGAGATAACGCAGTTTATTATGATGCTGTTGCGTTGTATTCTACAAAAAGAAACGAATTTCAACAACGAATATTTAAAACTATTGAAGATGATTTTAAGAAAAGGGGTTTAGTTTTAGAACAATTGTTGATTAGAAATATTAATTTGCCAACTTCAGTTAAAACTACAATTGAAAGTAAGATTAATGCCGAGCAAGATGCTCAAAAAATGCAATTCGTTCTTCAAAAAGAAAAACAAGAAGCTGAGCGTAAACGAGTAGAAGCACAAGGTATTGCAGATTATCAGAGAATTATTTCAACTAATTTAACTGACAAACAATTACAATACGAACAAATTAAAGCTCAAAAAGAATTGGCAGCTTCCCCAAATACTAAAATAATTTTTATGGGAAAAAACAATGGGTCTGTAATATTGTCTGATAAATAATTCCTTTAACCTCAAATATTAAATACATGCAACTTCCAAAATTCGTAATAGCAGATAATTCTGATTTTCCTGAAGATATTTTCATCATTCATTTAGATTTCCCTCGTTTCATCATTAACTTAAAAGATGACGAGGTTGAGTTTCTTGAAGATCTTGAAGGAGAAGACGAAACCGAATTAGAGTCCGAAATGGAGCATTTAATTACGCTAGCGGGTGAGTTTTATGATAAAGAGATGAAACTATACGAAGAATAGTTTTTATTGTTTAGAATAAACTTTTAATAAATTCATAGCAGCTGCAAAAGGTGATATTTCATCATTTTGTACTGCTTTTTTGTTTTCTTCCAATAGCTTACTTATTTCAGGATGGTTATAGAAATTAGACTGCAATTGTTCGTTTATCGTTTCCAACATCCAAAACTGATTTTGATCGTGTCTTTTTTGTTCGAAATATTTGTTTTTTTGCATCAAAGATTGGTATTCCGATAGGGTTTTCCAAACTTCCGGAATTCCCTCTTTGGTATACGAACTGCAAGTAGTTGCAGTAGGGATCCACCCCGATTTCTTGGCAGGAAATAAGTGCAAGGCGCGATTGAATTCAGTTTTAGCTAACTTGGCTTTATTGATGTTGTCTCCATCAGCTTTATTAATCACAATAGCATCAGCCATTTCCATTATTCCGCGTTTAATTCCTTGTAATTCATCACCTGCACCCGAAATTTTCAGAAGTAAAAAGAAATCCACCATGCTGTGAACGGCAGTTTCACTTTGACCCACACCCACCGTTTCAATGATAATGGTGTCAAAGCCAGCAGCTTCGCAAAGAATAATAGTTTCGCGTGTTTTCCGAGCTACTCCTCCAAGTGTTTCCCCTGAGGCACTAGGTCGTATGAACGCATTTTCATCTTTAACCAATTCTTCCATTCGGGTTTTATCGCCCAAAATACTTCCGTGTGAAATCGTACTGCTTGGATCTACTGCCAAAACAGCTACTTTCTTTCCAATTGAAGTTAGGTGTTTTCCAAAAGCTTCAATGAAAGTACTTTTTCCAACTCCAGGAACCCCTGTAATTCCTATTCGAAAGGATTTATTTGCATGAGGTAAACAAGATTGAATAATAGCAGTTGCTTTTTCTAAATGTTCCGAATTGGTGCTCTCAACCAACGTAATTGCTCTGCTTAATGCAGTTTTGTCACCTGCTAAGATGCCTTCAATTAATTCTTGTGCAGAAGGTTGTTTACGGCGTAAATGCTGAATAACCTCCAAAGATGAAGTATTCACGCTAGGAGGTTGATTTACTCCCTCTTTTTCTGTCAAAGCCGATTTTTTTGAAGTTGGTTTCAAATTATTGAATTTCTAAAGACAAATTTACATAAAAAATAGAGCCATTATCATTTATTTATTATTTTTACTACTCAATTTAGTACGATTCAAATGCAACCAGAAATACTTAAAAAACTAACCGACATAGTTGGTGCTGCTTATATTTTTACCGATCAAGAAACGCGAAATCATTACGGTCACGACGAAACCGAAAATTATGTTTTCCCTCCAAGTATTGTGGTTAAACCAGCTAATGCAAAAGAAATTTCGGAAGTATTAAAAGTAGCAAACGATTATAAAATTCCAACTACACCTATAGGCGCGCGAACCGGTTTGAGTGGTGGTGCTTTGAGTATTTATCAAGGCATCGGACTTTCGATGGAACGATTGAATAAAATTATAGAAATAGACGAGCAAAATTTACAAGTACTAGTTGAACCTGCTGTAATTACTCAAGTTTTGCGTGAAGCTGTTGCAGAAAAAGGATTGTTTTATCCTGTTGATCCTAGTAGCCAAGGTAGTTGTTGGATAGGGGGGAATGTTGCCGAAAATTCTGGAGGTGCTCGTGCAGTAAAATACGGAGTTACCAAAGACTATGTACTTAATCTTGAGGTAGTCTTACCCAATGGTGAAATCATTTGGACTGGCGCGAATACTTTGAAAAATTCTACAGGTTATAATTTAACGCAATTGATGGTGGGTAGTGAAGGAACGCTAGGAGTAATTACTAAAATTGTATTGAAGTTACTTCCGCAAAACACTCATAACATTCTTATGCTTGTACCATTCTATCATGCAAGTCAGGCTTGTGAAGCCGTTTCGGCAATATTTAGAGCCGGAATTGTACCAAGTGCCTTAGAATTTATGGAGCGTGATGCAATTGATTGGACTTTAAAATTTGTTGACGGATTAAATGTTCAGGTTAAAGATGATGTACAAGCACATTTACTGATTGAAGTAGACGGGAATTATCCAGATGTTTTAATGCTAGAAGCTGAAAAAATTATGGGTGTTGTAGATGAATTTGAAATTGATGAAGTTCTTTTTGCAGATACCGAAGATCAAAAAAATGCTTTATGGAAAATGCGTCGCTCAGTAGCAGAAGCTGTAAAAGCTAATTCTATATACAAAGAAGAAGATACCGTAGTGCCAAGATATGTTTTACCTGAATTATTGCAAGGGATTAAAAGTATTGGAAAAAAATACGGATTTCAATCGGTTTGTTATGGTCACGCTGGAGATGGAAACCTGCATGTAAATATTATAAGAGGCGCTTTAAGCGAAGATGCATGGCAGATCGAAGTGCCGAAAGGAATTAGAGAGATTTTTGAATTAACCGTTTCTTTACGAGGAACTCTTTCGGGTGAGCATGGAATTGGTTTCGTTCAAAAAAACTTTATGGATATTGCTTTTTCAAAAAACCATTTAGAATTAATGGAACGAATTAAGTATGTTTTTGATTCAAATAATATCTTAAATCCAGGAAAGATTTTTCCAGATAGTTTGTAACTGCAGTTTTAATTTCTAACTGACATTCTGTATTTTTCCATACGCTCTTTTCTTTCATCAATGTATTTTTTATACTTGACTTTTTGATCTGCATTGAGAAAGGTATTTATTATTCTATCTGTTTTTTCATTAATTGCATTCATTTCATTAATTTTTTCTTCTTCTGAGGCTTCAGACTTTGAAACTGCAAAAATGCTTTTTGAACTTGCTTCAATTTCTTTTTTTATTACAATCATTTGAAGAGCGTCAAGATTAAGTTCTTTTGAAATTTTTTCAATGCTTTTCGCTAAGTTTTCCTCTCTTTCTTTATCTAAGTCTTCGGCACTTTTATTTCTTCCGAAATTGTTAGTGTTTTGAATACTTTGTTGGTTTTGCATTTGATTCATTCCTCCGCCCATCATACCGCCATTCATACCCCCAAATTGTGCCATGCTTGAATTAATTCCAAAAAATAAAAGAAAGATTACTAAAGTTACTTTAATTGTTTTCATAGTGATAAAGATTAATTAATAGGTTCACCATATAAATCATATTCTGTTGCATCAATTATCTTAATTGAAACAAAATCTCCAGTTTTTAAATAATATTTAGAAGCATCAATCAGTACTTCATTGTCTACATCCGGACTATCAAATTCGGTTCTTCCAATAAAATAAGTTCCTTCTTTACGGTCAATAACACATTTGAAAGTCTTACCAACTTTTTCTTGATTTAAATCCCAAGAAATCTGCGATTGTAAATCCATTATTTCGGCAGCGCGTGCTTTCTTAACATCTTCTGGAACATCATCTACTAAGGCATAAGCACCTGTATTTTCTTCATGCGAATAAGTAAAACAACCCAATCTTTCAAATTTCATTTCTTGTACCCAGTCACGCAAAATTTCAAAATCTTCTTGGGTTTCGCCGGGGTAACCCACAATTAAAGTAGTTCTTATGGTAATACCTGGAACTGCTTTTCTAAATTCTTGAAGTAATTTAGTGGTTTTTTCTTTAGTAGTTCCACGTTTCATCGACTTTAGGATGTTGTCCGAAATATGTTGTAGTGGAATATCAATATAATTACATATCTTAGGTTCGTTACGCATCAATTCCAAAACATCCATAGGAAATCCGGTAGGGAAGGCGTAGTGTAAGCGAATCCATTCAATTCCCTCTACTTTAACTAAGTTTTCTAATAATTCGGCTAGATTTCGTTTTTTGTATAAATCCAAACCATAATAAGTCAAATCTTGTGCGATAAGAATCAGTTCTTTTACTCCGTTTTTCGCCAATCCTTCAGCTTCTTTTACCAATTTTTCAATAGGTTGCGAAACATGTTTGCCACGCATTAACGGAATCGCACAAAAACTACAAGGTCGATCACAACCCTCTGCAATTTTTAAATATGCGTAATTTTTCGGAGTTGTGGTTAAACGTTCTCCAAGCAATTCGTGTTTGTAATCAGCACCCAGCGCCTTAAGTAATAAAGGCAATTCGGTTGTGCCAAAGTATTGATCTACATTGGGTATTTCTTTTTCTAAATCGGGTCTGTAACGTTCAGATAAACAACCAGTAACAAAAACCTTGTCTACAATGCCATTTGCTTTTTTATCAGCATATTCCAAGATGGTATTTACTGATTCTGCTTTGGCATTATCAATAAAACCACACGTATTAATTACTACAATATTTCCTTCTTGTTCATGCACAACCTCCTTACCACTTGCTTTTAATTGACCCATAAGTACCTCACTATCGTAAGTGTTTTTGGAACAGCCAAGCGTAATGACATTGATTTTATTTTTCTTTACCGATTTGGTTCTCATACCTTTGTTTTATTGGAATGCAAAATTACAGTATTTATTTTAAGAAGCGAAACTTTCGGTCATTTTTGGTTTCCCTTTTCCCGCTTTCGCCTTTAGTCTCGTTCCGATTCTTAACGAGAGCTATCGGCTCTATCGGTGCTAGGTATTATTAATTGTGAATAAAAAAAAACCATCCGATTAGCGAATGGTTTGTATAGAAATATATTTTTAATTACAATTCAAATAAAAGTGTAATACTAATTGTATTGTTTATAGCATTAATTCTAGCGGCATCAGTTAAACCTTGAGAGAAAAATTGTTGGTTGTAATCGCGTTTAGCATAAGCATAAGCTACATCCAGTTTTGTATTGCCAAAGTTATACCCAAAACCAGCTGAATATCCTGTTAGATCTCCTATTGTAGTCTTGTTTTTAAATGGACTTTGTTCCCAACGGTAACCTCCACGAAGACTCACTTTTTTTATTTTATATTCTCCTCCAATTCTTACTTCACTTGAAGTGGTTAATTCATTAGACATAATTGCATTGGTAGAAGAAAAATCTTGTTTAGGTCTGTAAGTTGTATTTGTATAATTTTTAGATGCAATATCAAAACTAATTAAACCTCGTTTTCCAAAAATATATGCAAAACTGCTGGTTAATTTACTTGGAGTTTGTAAATTGTAAGGAACAAAAACCATTGTGGTATTTGGATCAGTGACTAAGGTTGAGTATTGATTTATAGGGGTGCCGTTTATTCCGTATCCCGAAGTCACAACTCTTTGGTTTAATTCATCAGTTAGGCGGTACCAAGTTGGGGATTCGTATGAAATACCAACACGCAATTCTTTCATTGGTTTAAAAATAGTCCCAATCTGGAAAGAAAATCCACTTCCATAAGTGTATAAATCATTATTAAATCGGACTGCATCTACAGTAGGAGTAGTTGGGTTATTTGAATTTCTATTTGATTCGTAAAAACTACTAGATTGACGGTAGTCTAAAAAATGGGAACTTAAGTTTAACCCAAACAACCATTTGTCGGTATATTGCCCAGCAAAGTTAAAAGTCACTTTGCCATTATATCCATTGGATTGAATTCTATTTTCTTGGTAGTAATTTCCTCCAGTAGCAATATTAGTGTAATAAGTTGTATTATTGCCAGTATTCGCATTAGGATCAATAATATAGGAATTATACCCTAAATAAGCTTGCTGTTCGTTAAAATACAATTCATCATAATAAAAATTAGAACCATCAATATTTGCTAATGGTACTCCATTAGCATAGCTTAAGAAATAGTTGCCTATAGAATTATTTGGATTTGTTCCAGCCGAATAAATATTGTTATCCAAGTTTTTTGCATTTTCATAATTGATTGAAAATGCAAATTTTCTCCAATCGCTTTTTTTATCTTTATTAATGAATGAAAAAACGGCACCAGCTTGATTAATATCTAATGAGTTTTTATTGCTTGTAGTAGTGTTTCCAAAATAATTCGATTCATTACAGGTATTAAAGTTTGATAAAGTTACACCAACCTGATTGTTAGAAAATATTAACGATCCTGCAGGATTAACATTTAAAGAAGAAAAATCTCCACCAACAGCTCCAAATGCTCCTCCCATTGCTTTAAATCTTGCAGTACCATTTAGATCTGTTTGAGCAAATCGAATCGCATCATAAATGTCCTGAGCATAAATTGAATTAAGTGCTGTGCTAAATAATATAATTGCAATTAATTTTTTCATTTGTAGTTTAATTTATTTAAAATCAATAATTATCTTCTTCCTCCGCCGCCTCCTGATCTTCCACCACCAAAGCCACCGCCTCCAGAAGGGCTAGGAGAAGAGTAGGAAGGAGAAGGAGAATAGGATCTCGTGCCTGAGTTTGTTGATGAAGGTGAATAATTTCGGGTTGTATTGTTGTTGTTATTGTTTGATCTAGTTGTATTGTTATTGTTGTAATTAGTTCTTGGAGGATTATTATTTGATCTAGTATTGTTATTCGATCTTGTAGAAGGTGTATTGTAGTCTCTAGAACCAAATACTCTAGTATTTCTTACTTCATTTGATGTATTTCTTCTTCCTCCAGAGGTATTCCCTGGATAATTACTACCTAAACGGTTAGTATTTCTTCTTCCGCCAGAATAAGCGTAATTATAACCTAAATTACCATTGTTCCAACCCAAGCCCCAATTAGGTCCATACCAGTTGTTCCATCCCCATCCCCAGTTAGGTCCATACCAATTGTTCCAGCCCCAATTATTCCAGCCCCAATTGTTCCATCCCCAATTAGGACCATACCAGTTATTCCATCCCCAATTATTTCCATACCATCCATTATTCCAGCCCCAATTATTAAAAGCCCAACCATTATTCCATCCCCAGTTATCATATACATTTATTGTAATGTTGTCTGAACTATTTGAACCCCAACCTGCATAATTTGAATTAGTAACTACTTCGGGCTGTTTTTGAACCGAATCTTGCGCAGAAGAATAGTTATCTACATTTGTAAAAACCTCATTTTCCTTACTTAAATTACTAAAATACTCTTTATAATAACCACTATTGTTGGATTCGATTTCTCTTGATTTTTGATCGTCGCTTGATCCATATACGCCGTCATTATCATAATAGGAGATGTTTTGGTAAGAACCACATGAAGTTGCTAACAAAGTTAATATCCCAAAAAGCAATAAAATAGAGATATTTGTGCGAGAAAAATAAAATGTTTTCATAAGTATGGCGTTTTTATTGTTGTTCATTACAAAAATAGTTAGTTTTGCGGAACTATTTAGTTAAAATAAGTTAAACAATTTTTGTGCCAAACTAATTCTCATGAGTAAGAACTTAACAAAGCGATCGGAAGACTATTCCAAATGGTATAATGAACTTGTGGTTAAAGCAGATTTAGCCGAAAACTCTGGTGTTAGAGGGTGTATGGTGATTAAACCCTATGGTTATGCTATTTGGGAAAAAATGCAAGCAGAACTCGATCGAATGTTTAAAGAAACCGGACATAGTAATGCCTATTTTCCATTGTTTGTTCCTAAAAGCATGTTTGAGGCTGAGGAAAAAAATGCCGAAGGATTCGCAAAAGAATGTGCTATTGTTACTCATTACCGATTAAAAAATGATGAAGATAAGCCAGGTAAGTTAATGGTGGATCCAAATGCTAAACTAGAGGAGGAGCTTATTGTTCGTCCAACAAGTGAAGCGATTATTTGGTCAACCTACAAAGGATGGGTTCAGTCATACAGGGATTTACCTTTATTGATAAATCAATGGGCTAATGTGGTTCGCTGGGAAATGCGCACCCGATTATTCCTACGTACTGCGGAATTTTTATGGCAAGAAGGACATACAGCTCATGCCACTAGATTGGAAGCAATTGAGGAATCAGAAAAAATGATGAATGTTTATGCTGATTTTGCTCAAAATTTCATGGCGATTCCTGTTGTTAAAGGGTTAAAAACAGAAACAGAACGCTTTGCAGGTGCCGAAGAAACCTATTGTATTGAAGCGTTAATGCAAGATGGAAAAGCGCTACAAGCAGGTACTTCGCATTTCTTAGGTCAAAACTTTGCAAAAGCATTTGATGTGAAATTTGCTTCCGCAGAAGGAAAACAAGAATACGTATGGGGAACTTCATGGGGAGTTTCAACACGTTTAATGGGAGCGTTAGTGATGACACATTCGGACGATAACGGATTGGTTTTACCTCCAAATTTAGCTCCAATTCAAGTAGTAATTGTTCCGATTTTTAAAACAGATGAAGAGTTTGAGCAAATTGCACAAGTGGTTACTTCTTTAATGGCTCAATTCAAAAAACTAAATATATCAGTTAAGTTTGATAATAGAACTACTCAGAAGCCTGGATTTAAATTTGCAGAATGGGAACTAAAAGGAGTGCCTGTTCGAATTGCAGTAGGTCCGAAAGATCTTGAAAACGGAACCTATGAAGTAGCTCGTAGAGATAACCTTTCTAAAGAAGTAGTATCAAAAGAAGTAGTTGTTTCCTATGTAAGTGACTTACTGGAAACAATTCAAAATAGTTTGTTCCAAAATGCTTTAGATTATAGAGCCAATCATATTACAGAAGTAAATTCGTTTGAAGAATTTAAAGAAGTATTAGAAAACAAAGGCGGATTTATCTCTGCACATTGGGATGGAACTGCAGAAACCGAGGAGAAAATTAAGGATTTAACTAAGGCAACCATCCGTTGTATACCTTTAGACCGAATTGAAGAAGAAGGAAATTGTGTATTTTCTGGAGGCAAATCTACAGGTAGAGTGCTATTTGCAAAGGCTTACTAAAAAAAAATAAAAAAAAATTACAACTTGACTTGCGCGAATAAAAAATAGTTGTATTTTTGCATCCGCATTTAAGCAGTAGGCCCGTTCGTCTATCGGTTAGGACGCCAGGTTTTCATCCTGGTAAGAGGGGTTCGATTCCCCTACGGGCTACAAATAATTTATTTAAAAAAAATATATAATGGCAAATCATAAGTCAGCTTTAAAAAGAATTAGAAGTAACGAAAAGAAAAGAGTATTAAACAGATACCAACACAAAACTACTCGTAATGCTATCAAAGCAATTAGAATAGCTACTGATAAAGCAGATGCAGCTTCTAAACTTGCTGGTGTAATCTCTATGATTGACCGTTTGGCTAAGAAAAATATCATTCACGATAACAAAGCTTCTAATTTAAAATCCAAATTAACGAAGCACGTAGCGAAAATGTAATATTTTCGTTTTTTAAAATACTTTAAAAACTCTCAGTACTGAGAGTTTTTTTTGTTTTAATACCTTTCTATTATTACAAAAATACTTTACTCCAGCTAAATAAACTCCCAATTGGTTATTAAAATGTAAAGTATTGGGTGTAGGGTTTTTTTTGTCAAAATAAAGTGTACCTTTGCACCTCCTAAAAAAACAAGATGGAATCTATCAGAAACATTGCAATTATTGCCCACGTTGACCACGGTAAAACTACTTTGGTTGATAAAATCATGTACCATTGTCAACTATTTCGTGAAAACGAAAATACTGGGGACCTAATATTAGACAACAACGATCTTGAGCGTGAAAGAGGTATTACTATTACTTCAAAAAATGTATCGGTTGTTTATAAAGGTACTAAAATCAACATTATTGACACTCCTGGTCACGCCGATTTTGGTGGAGAAGTAGAGCGTGTATTGAATATGGCCGATGGTGTTTGCCTTTTGGTGGATGCTTTTGAAGGGCCAATGCCTCAAACGCGTTTCGTATTGCAAAAAGCAATCGACTTAGGTTTGAAGCCTTGTGTGGTTATTAATAAAGTAGATAAAGAAAACTGTACTCCAGAAGAAGTGCATGAAAAAGTTTTTGATTTAATGTTTGAATTGGGTGCAGAAGAATGGCAATTGGATTTTCCAACTGTATATGGTTCTGCAAAAAACAATTGGATGTCGGATCACTGGGAAAATGTGACTTCAAATATTGAAGCTTTGTTGGATATGGTTGTAGAACATGTTCCTGCTCCAAAAGTTTCTCAAGGAACTCCACAAATGTTGATTACCTCTTTGGATTTTTCATCATTTACGGGTCGTATTGCAATTGGTAGATTAGAAAGAGGAGAATTAAAAGAAGGAATGCCAATTTCATTAGTAAAAAGAGATGGCAAAGTAATCAAGTCTAGAATTAAAGAACTTCACACTTTTGAAGGTTTAGGTCGTAAAAAAGTAGCTGAGGTTGTAGCAGGAGATATTTGTGCTATTGTAGGGGTAGAAGGTTTTGAAATTGGAGATACAATCGCCGATTTTGAAAATCCGGAAGCTTTACAAACCATTGCAATTGACGAGCCAACGATGAGTATGTTGTTTACCATTAACGATTCTCCATTCTTTGGTAAAGAAGGAAAATTTGTTACATCGCGACATATTAAAGATCGTTTAGCAAAAGAATTAGAGAAAAACCTTGCGTTGCGTGTAGGAGATACTGATTCTGCCGATAAATTTATGGTTTTTGGTCGTGGCGTACTTCACTTATCAGTTCTTATTGAAACCATGAGAAGAGAAGGATATGAGCTTCAGATTGGTCAACCACAAGTTATCATTAAAGAAGTAGATGGTGTAAAATGCGAGCCAATTGAGGAATTAACGATTGATTTACCAGAAAACCTTTCAGGTAGAGCAGTAGAGTTTGTTTCTGTTAGAAAAGGAGAAATGCTTTCTATGGAAGGAAAAGGGGAGCGTATGATTGTTAAATTCAATATCCCATCTCGTGGAATTATTGGTTTAAGAAATCAATTGTTAACTGCAACTGCAGGTGAGGCAATCATGGCACACCGTTTTATTGGATACGAGCCTTACAAAGGTGAAATTCCGGGAAGAAATAACGGTTCGTTAATTTCTATGGAAAACGGAAAAGCAATTCCGTATTCAATTGATAAATTACAAGATAGAGGTCGATTTTTTGTTGATCCTAATGAAGATATTTATGAAGGTCAAGTTATTGGTGAAAATACCCGTAGTGATGATATGACGGTAAATGTAACTAAAACTAAAAAATTATCTAACGTTCGTTCATCTGGTGCAGATGATAAAGCTAGAATTATTCCTGCAATTAAATTCTCATTAGAGGAAGCATTGGAGTACATTCAAAAAGATGAATATGTTGAAGTTACTCCTAAATCATTGCGTCTGCGTAAAATTTACTTAAATGAAAATGATAGAAAGCGTTTCAAAATATAATTAATGAAACTAGTTCATAAAAAAAGTCCTGAGAAATCAGGACTTTTTTATTTAACTACAATATCGTATTTTTCTAATAGTCCCTTTAATCCCTCCATGGAAAAAACAGCTTTTTTAATTTTGTTTTTTTCGGGATCAAAACTATAGTCATAGCTGGTAGAAAAATCGGCTTTATTTGCAATGGTGTCAATAAACACTGCTCTTCGAAGATTGCAATTGTCAAATAAAACTTCGGTTAAATCACTCGACATGAAGTCGGCTGCAATCATACTGCAATTAATGAACTTCATTTTTTTGAGCTTTAAAGCATAAAATTTAGCATAATCAAGCAAGCAATCTGTAAAATGAAACTCATAAATGACTTGATCGGTCATTGCAAAATTCACATTAGTAAAATTACATTTATTGAAAAATACACCGCGTAGCGACACATAATTAATCTTTGTATCTTGAAAGTTGCAATCAAAGAAATTACAGTCGATGAAGGTGATTGTTTTAAAGGTACAATCTCTAAAATCGCAATTATAGAAATTGCAATTTTCAAAATCTTTGTACTTGGTGTTGTTGTCGTCTAGAATTTCGTTTCTAAATTCTTGGTCTAAAATATAATCGGTGTGCATAATGATAATTAAGTAGGTAAAACTAATTAAATTAGCTTGATATAGGTCTATAATTGTTGATAATTTTCTGTTTTATGCCAATTCTATTTTGACAAAATTGGTACTTTTGAAAAACAGCAAATTAGAGAATGTCCTAACTTCACCTTATGAATAAAATTAATCCTTCATCGGTTTCAGAATCTGGTTTTTTTTATAAAAATCCGGCGCTAAAAATCAAAGAGTTTCAGGCGTTTTTAACTACTCGATTCGGATTGATATTTGCATTAAACATGCAATCTACTATTTTGTATTATTGGGTGTATTCACTTACAGATAGTAAATTATCTCTTGGTTTTGTTGGTCTTGCTGAGGTTATTCCAGCAATTGGTTGTTCCTTGTTTGCCGGGCATTTTGTAGATCAAAGTGAAAAACGAAGAATGATTGTTCGTTGTATTTCAGGATATTTAATTACCGCAATTTGTTTATTTACAATAGCATTACCTTTTGTGCAAAAAAGCCTCTCTGTTTCATTATTAGTGGGTTTAATTTACTTTTTTGTTTTTATCGGTGGAATTCTTCGATCTTTTTTAGGACCCTCTATGTTTTCTCTTTTCGGATTAGTAGTTCCTCGAGAGCATTATCCCAATGCCACAAGTTGGAGTAGTATGTCCTGGCAAATGGGATCGGTTCTTGGACCATTAGCAGCAGGAGTTTTTATAGCTTCATTGGGAATTACAGTAGGACTTTTAGCTGTTATTGTTTTTGTGTTACTTATTTATATTTCGATATTTAAAATTACAGTCAAACCAATTTTAAAACCAGAAAAAGAGCCTGTTTTAAAAAGTATTAAAGAAGGCTTAAAATTTGTAATGAATACGCCAACCTTATTGGCAGCGCAATGTTTGGATATGTTTTCGGTATTCTTTGGAAGTGCTGTTGCTTTGTTACCAGTATATCAAAAGGAGATTTTGCATGTAAATGAGGTAGGTTTCGGTGTCTTGCGTGCAGCACCAGGAATAGGCGCTTTAATTACTTTAGGGCTTTTAGCATTTATTCCTTTAAAAACCCATCCAGGAAGAAAGCTGTTCTTATGTGTTACCGGATTTGCTTTGTCAATCATTGTATTTGGAATCTCAACTAATTTTTATTTATCCTTTGCAATGTTGTTGTTATCAGGTATGTTGGATGCGGTAAGTGTTGTAATACGAAGCACCATATTGCAGTTGGTGACTCCTGATGCTATGCGTGGTAGAGTTTCTGCAGTGAATACCATTTTCATTAGCTCTTCTAACGAGTTTGGTGATTTTGAGAGTGGGGTAATGGCCAATTGGTTGGGAACCGTTAGGGCAGTGGTAGTTGGGGGTTGTTTGACTCTTGGAGTTGTGGCTTTCACTTTTGTTAAAGTGCCCCAATTGCGAAATTTCACTTTCAATAATGATCGTGAAGAATAGTTAGAAAAAAAATTATATTATGTAGTTTTAAATTAATTATATATTTGTTTTAAATTAATGCTTCTTTTATGAAAAAAATAGTACTACTAATTATTACGCTCATTTTATCAGCTCAAACCATCAAAGCACAAACAGTTGTATTAGATGCAAATGGGGTTACCGTTAAATGGACGGGAACTATAGTTCCGACTCCCTACTTTGTTCAAGCCAACCCAAGAGGAACGGGAATGGAATGGTTTGCCATAGTAAATAATTCAACTAAAAGCTATATAACTGCTTATGCAAAAAATATTCAATTAGGAATAACTTTTTTTACTCCATCAGGCAGTTCAACCCCCATTCCTTTTAATAACATAGTGACAACTCTTGTGACTGATATGAGTTCAGTATTTTATCAAGCTTTTTCCTTTAACCAACTTATTAGTTCTTGGGATGTTAGTAATGTTACTAATATGTTTGATATGTTTGCTTATGCTGAAGCCTTTAACCAACCTATTGTGTCTTGGAATGTGAGTAATGTTACTAATATGACTCAAATGTTTAGAAGTTCCAACTTTAATCAACCAATTGATGCTTGGAATGTGAGTAATGTTACTGATATGTCTCAGATGTTTAGTACTTCCGGATTTAACCAACCAATTGGTTCTTGGAATGTGAGTAATGTTACTGATATGTCTCAGATGTTTAGTAATTCCGGATTTAACCAACCAATTGGTTCTTGGAATGTAGGTAATGTGACTAGTATGAGTGGTATGTTTATTTCCACACCCTTTAACCAACCTATTGGTAATTGGAATGTGAGTAATGTGACAAGTATGAATTCTATGTTTGCATTTGCTAACGCCTTTAACCAACCTATTGGTAATTGGAATGTAGGTAATGTAACTACTATGAATAGTATGTTTTTAGATGCTAACGCCTTTAACCAACCTATTGGTAATTGGAATGTAGGTAATGTAACTACTATGAATAGTATGTTTTTAGAAGCTAACGACTTTAACCAACCTATTGGTAATTGGAATGTAGGTAATGTGACAAATATGGTCAGTATGTTTCGGTATACATCCTTTAACCAACCTATTGGTAATTGGAATGTAGGTAATGTCACAAATATGACTGAAATGTTTAGTATTTCCCCCTTTAATCAACCTATTGGAGCTTGGAATGTTGGAAATGTGATTGGTATGGATTATATGTTTGAGTTAGCCACATCTTTTAACCAACCAATTGATGCTTGGAATGTGAGTAATGTGATTTATATGACGGGATTGTTTCAGTATGCCGAATCTTTTAACCAACCAATTGGTTCATGGAATGTAAGTAATGTCACCGATATGTGGGGTGTGTTTTATTATGCTAACTCTTTTAACCAACCAATTGGTTCCTGGAATGTGAGTAATGTGACTAATATGACTCAAATGTTTTATGGCGCTACCTCTTTTGACCAAAATATTGGTTCTTGGAATGTGAGTAATGTGATTGGTATGTCTAATATGTTTTATAATGTACAACTTTCTACTGCTAATTATGATGATTTGCTAATAGGTTGGTCAACAATAAGTCCAAATGAAACGCCTTTAAAACCAAATGTTGTTTTTTCAGGAGGTAATTCAAAATATTGTAATGGTGCTACAGCTCGAAACACATTGGATTTTTCTCCTAATAATTGGACTATAACAGATGGTGGGCAAGATCCTAATTGTATATTAGATACAAATGAATTTGAAATAAGTGATTTTATATTATACCCTAACCCAGTAGTAAGCGACTTAAATATAAAAACAGAAAATAATATTATAAACCAATCTTATACAATTATTGATGGTTTAGGAAGGGTAGTTTTAAATGGGAAGCTTAATGAAGTTGAAAGCACAATTAATGTAGAGCAATTATCTAAAGGTATTTATTATTTTAAGGTGGCAAATTATAATATAAGTAAGTTTATTAAGGAGTAAAATAAACAACCCTCATAAACATAGTTTATAAGGGTTTTTGTGACCTCGACTGGATTCAAACCAGTAACCTCTTGAGCCGTAATCAAGTGCGCTATTCAGTTGCGCCACGAGGCCTTTTTTGTGGGTGCAAATATAGTTATTAATCTGATATTTGCAAATGGAATATCAAAATTATACAACTTTTTAATTCGATTTCCACTTGAAGTTGTAGGGAAGAATTAATCTAAAGCTCGTTTAGTTACATAATACCGCCATCCTATAATAGCAAGCTGCCATTTTTTGGCTTTGGTAATATCCAGTTGTTGCTTCGTAAAGCTTGGTAAAAGTAATTTGTTTAGCTTGGCTAAAATTTTATATAGCATTTTCATTATCGTAATAAACTAAAGTGCCCTTTTGCAATTCTGCCGTTATCTACATATATTACATACCAGTAGTCGTCTGCAGTTAGTTTAGCACCGTTATAAGTTCCATCCCAACCATCGCCAACAGCAGAAATTTGTTTGACTATTTTTCCGTATCGGTCAAATATTCTTATGTATGATTTAGGATAAAATTTATAATTAGCCCCTCTTATATTCCAAAAATCATTGTAACCATCACCATTTGGAGTAAAGAATTTAGGAGCTCCTAGTACTGAAATGTCTTCTTTAGCAATACCACAGCCATTCAAGTCTTTTACATAAACCGTATAGAATCCCATATCCAGATTTTGAAAATAATTGGATGTTTGATAAGTACCAACATTACTTTCAATGCTGTAAACATAATTTCCATTTCCGCTCACAATTACTTCAACAGTATTATTTTCGGTTAAATCAACAATATTTATTTGTTCTATAGTTGCAATTACAGAAGCGGTAACTTTAATTGGTCTTGTTTCACTGCAACCTGCCGGTGTTGAAACAACAACGGAGTAATCACCACTTTGTGAAACAGCTAAACTGTATTGGGTTGCATTAGGAATAAGAACATTATTCAAATACCATTGGTAGGTGTAGCTATTTATTGGTGTACCAGGAAGCACTCCTGCATTAATAGTTACATTAAAAGTGGGTAAGTTGGTGCATACTATTTCATCGTCTTCACCAAATGAATTAAGATCAATTTTAGGTATTGGGTTTACTACAAAATTTATTGTATTTGTTACTTTACAACCCGAATTAATAGGATTAGTAATAGATACAGTTACATTTTGTGTAGCTGAATTAAATGGATTTGGTAATTGTGTCAAAACTTGTCCATTTGCCAATGTATATGAAATATTCATTCCCGTTTGAGTTCCCAATAGTGTGTTTTGAATAGTTGATGTGTCAAAGGATAAAATTCCATCTTGCATCGCTGGATTATTTATTTCGTCATCACATCGAACTAATTGTGCTATTTGTGCTGCTGAAAGTGGGAATATTTGCGGTAAATTATCTACAATAAATGTTATTGTTCCTTCATCATAACAAGGTCCGTTTGTTGCTTGTGTAAGATTATTGGTAACTCGAACCGTTATTGTTTGTGTGGTATTTACAGTAAATGTTGGGATAGGATTAATTAAATTCCCTGTTGCATCATAATAGGTAACTGTTTTATTGGTTTGTCCATTTAAAATGGCTGCATTTAATGAAGAGGTGTTAAAAATGTAAATACCATCATAATCGTCATCACAATTTCTGATTGTGTTTGTTGGATTTATCGGTGTAGCAATTGGTAACGCTTCTACATTTAAGGTTATAAAAGGTCCTAATCCATAACAACCTTGAAAGTTATTGCTGTCAACTCTAACAAAAATTTGCTGTTGGTTAACAACTGTATTTCTGTAGGATGCTTCGTTTATAGCACTAACCTGAGCTAATGCATCGGCTTCATTAGCATAATATTTTATAGTATAATTTGAACTTGGTGGAGGTAAAATAATATTGATGTCATTAGTAACACTGCTAAAATTAAATACAGAAGTTCCATCGGTATCTAAAGAGACTCCAGCAACTGCATCATCACACAAGGTAAAGGATCTTTGGAAGGTTGCAGCATTAATTTGAGTTGCAGAAACAATTAGATCGATTTGTGAAACACTAAAACAACCATTTCCGTTTTCTACTCGCGCCCAAACTGTAGCAGATCCATTAACTGTGAAGGCAAGAGGATTGTTTATTTTGACTAAAGGATCATTTGTATTTGCGCCAGTTTGAGAAGTAAAATAAGTGAAAGTCTCACTAGCGAAATTACTCGAGATTTGTGAATTATTAACTGTTAAATTAATATCAGAAATTCCATCAGTATCCGTATCACATTGTTTAATTGTGATTGGGCTAGTAAGTACTGGTAATGCATAGGTTGTTAAAGTTGCTGCATCAGAAATCATACCACAACCATTACCATTTTTGGATAATATTACTTTGTATTGGTAACCGCTCATTGCAGGGCTTACAGTTGAAATAATTAGTGTGTCTGTATTAGCACCTGAGTAAATAGTGTTATTTGTTATATTAGCCCAAATTGTTCCATTGAAAACTTGCCATTGGTATATGTTGACAGGATTTGTAATAACGGAAAAGGTAGCACTTTGATTCTCACATGTTGTGAAATTTTGAGGTTGAGTTGTAATTATTATGGGAGCACTGGTAATATAATCAGAACTTGGATTAATATAAGCTACGCCATTAGTAACAACACCATTGACATCAACTATTGGCGGAACAATAGTTCCAAGCGTTCCGGCACCACTATCAAACTGGGTGTATCCTGCTTCAATAACATCTAGGCAACCATCGTTATCGCTTTCTGTATCTAAATAATTATTAAGAGCATCCGAATCGGTATTTGCAACGGTGTAATTTAAAACACTAGAATCAATATTGGTTTCTAAAGTATCAGCTAAACCATTTAACCCAAAGTTATTTCCGTCAATTATTCCGTTTAAATTTGCATCAATAGCTCCTGAACCCGATTCATTTAGGTCGAATATTCCGTCGTTATCCGAATCTAAATCTAAATAATCAGTTATTCCATCATTATCTGAGTCTATTGGTGTTAAACCGGTTCCAAACGCATCATCTAATCCATCTTGATTGGTATCAACTCCCGAATTTGGAACTACTGTAGCGCCTTGTACTTCAATCGCATCAGGAATACCATCATTTTCTGAATCAATATCATTTTGGTCAGGAACACCATCTAAATCAGAATCTTTAGTTACGCAGGTTGCTCTAATCTTAAAGGTTGCTTTATCTACAACCGCATCTGAAAGATTACTATGTGTAAAAATAAGAGAGTTTGAGTAATTGGTAACAAATTTAAATGTTCCTGAACCAGCGGCCAGCGGAGTTGTACTATTCAATCGGAATCGAATTTCAAATGAGGAATATTTAGTTATTCCACTTTCATAAATCCCATCGTAATTGGTATCAATTAATAATTGATTTGTTGGATTTAATACTGTGATTGTTTTATTTATAGGAGAATTAATTATAAAACTTCCGTTAGAATTTAATAAGTCAGAATTATTAGCAGTCGTTATGTATTCGAAGTTTAATGAAATTGGCTGGTTAAAAATCATTTCATATTTAACCTGATTGGTTCTACCAGCGGGTAATTCAGTGACAAAACTTCCATCAGCACTTCCTACAAAAGGGGTGAGACTTGCAGTTCCAATTGTAGTTATTGTTCCGGTAAAGGAATTAGAATAGTTTGAAACAGAAACTGAACCGGCAGCAGGGTTTAATAATGAAATCGTTTGGTCTCCATTAGATTCTGAACAATTAGTAACGCCATCATTATCGTTGTCAATATCAATATTGTCAATAACAGTATCGTTATCAGTGTCCAAAGCGCAAGAACTAACAGGGATTTCATCTGAAAAATAATCAATAGAACATGCAGATAATGAGGCTTTTATCTTGTAATATCCTGGCTGTAATGGCGTATAAGTATTTGAGTTAGCTCCTGGAATTGGATTTCCATTATAATACCATTGATAGGAATCAAAGTTGCTAATTGCATTTACATTAAGGTTGATGTCTGGAATACAGTTAGATTGTGTAGAGGTAACAGGTTGAAAAACTATTTCAGGCTTAAATGTAAATCCAGAATAAAAACCACCATAAGTAGCAGCTCCACTAGATCCATAATACGATAAATAAACCTGCTCCGTTGAAAATACGGACACATTACCAGTTAGTCCCTCTATAGTATAAGTTTCAAAATCTGAGTTTCCAGTAACATTCAATGGACCATTTAATAATAGGCTTGCAGGTAAAGTTGCTAATGTATAATTTACTCCATTAATAATAAATGTTAATGCGGCTCCAGTTTTGGTTACGATACAAACTGTTCCAGTAAAATCTGTCAAACTTCCAACTTCATTTATTAGCGGAATATTATTGATTGATTTTGGTGTTTGACAACTTAATGGTGGAACAAAATGCATGTTTTGATTGGCTTGACTATCAGACCCTCCAATACCTTGGTAGGCAAAAATATTTTTTGAACTTTTTACATATAAATTACCATTTGCAGAAAAGTCAGATCCACTTAAGGCTATATATTCTCCCGAATTAAGCGTTGTAAATGGAGTAGTGCTACCGTTAAGAAAAATATCGGTATTGTCTAAATCAGCAATTAATAATGGTCTTTCGGTTACATCAAGTCCAGATCCTTTAATAAAAATATATTCCATACCTGTTCTTTCAACAGATACAATTTGGTCCATTCCTAAATCAAGGTTTGAGGTTGTACCGTTGCTACCTGCAAAAGATCCACAATTAACAGCTATGGGTTTATCTGAAGTTATGGATGCACCAATTAATCCATCTCTGTTTCCATTTGTAGGGCCTTGAACAGCTATTGCATAACTCTCACCAGTATTTAATATAATTGGGGTTGGGTTACTTCCAGCTGCAGTATTATTTATTAATTGCACACCTGGTTTAATATCTGCAAAAGAAATTGTAGTATTATTTTCTGTGGCTAATATAGTTGCAAATGTGTAATGATTGTTAGAAGTTGTTTGAACTCCAGTATTTATAAAACCTCCGATTCTAAAATGTGTTCCTAATGCGGCGCTTCCTTTAGATACAATTCCTCCAGCTTGAAAATTTTGAGTAGTAGATGTTAAACGAACATTGGCATATATTAAATCTTGTGCATTAATAATATAACCTTTATTATTTTTAATTGTACTGACATCACTGCTAGAAATTAATAGTTGGGAGTCAAATCCATTACCAATATTGTGGATATAGGGAGTATCTCTACTAACGGTTCCTGAAATAGCAGCACCTCCAATTTCCTGAATAACAAAACTTATTGGAGTTACGCTTGGACAAGAAATATAAATAAATTGACCTTGCGGATCTTGACTATCAGAATTAGATAAAGGCGGAATATAATGTGTTTTACTAAATTGCGAGTAGCAATTTATTGAAAAACAAACGATTAACAATATATTTAGGAATCTATGGATTTTCATTGAACAAAAATACTATTTTTTTATTTACATCTAACACGAACACCGTCTTTAACAATTGTTCATTTGTGTTGAAGTTTATAAGACTGCTAAAAAGAATAATGGTTTATTTTGATGAATTTTCTCCCTAGGAGATGTTATTTTTTTAATTATTTTAGCAAATCAATATTAGATTATGATTACTGAAATTCAATTCCAAAACGAACTACAATTAATAATTCAAAATGCCATTCGAGAGGATGTAGGTGATGGAGATCATTCCTCGTTAGCTTGTATCCCAAATTCAGCTGAAGGTAAAGCCAAATTATTAGTAAAAGATACCGGAATTATTGCTGGAGTTGAATTTGCTAAAATGATTTTCAACTACGTAGATTCCAATTTAAAATTGGATGTTCAAATTCATGATGGAGCACCTGTAAAATATGGGGATGTAGTTTTTGTAGTTTCGGGTAATTCACAATCTATTTTGAAGGCAGAACGATTGGTTCTTAATTCGATGCAAAGAATGAGTGCTATCGCAACCAAAACCAAAAGTTACGCTGATTTATTAGTAGGAACCAAAGCTAAAATTTTAGATACTCGAAAAACAACACCCGGATTTCGTGCTTGTGAAAAATGGGCAGTTAAAATTGGTGGTGGAGTAAATCATCGTTTTGCCCTGTACGATATGGTAATGCTTAAAGACAATCATAATGATTTTGCTGGCGGAATCACAAACGCAATTAAGAAAACTAAAGAGTATTTGAATCAAAACAACAAAGATTTAAAAATAGTTGTTGAGGCAAGAAATCTAGACGAAGTTAAACAAATTCTTCAGAATGACGGGGTTTATCGCATATTATTAGATAATTTTAATTTTGAAAATACTAAAGAAGCCGTAGCTTTAATTGGAAATAAATGTCAAACCGAATCTTCAGGCAACATTAACGAAGATACTATACGTAGTTATGCAGAATGTGGTGTGAATTACATTTCATCAGGCGCGTTAACGCATTCTATTTATAACATGGACTTAAGTTTAAAAGCAATTTAATAATGAGTGTTGAAATAGAAAATAAACTAGTTAAAATCCCAATAATAAAACAATTGGTTCAACTAGGTAAGTCAATTAAATTACCATGGCTGCATGGACTGTCCTTTTACGATTTAATTGAGCTTTATTTTATCGGAATTATTGAAGGAGCTGTATCGTATCGTGCTGCAGCCATAGCATTTAGTTTTTTTATGGCTCTTTTTCCATTCGCCTTATTTATTTTGAATCTTATTCCTTATATTCCAATAACGGGTTTTCAGGACGATTTTATGGATTTTGTTCATCAAAGTTTACCACCAACAACCTTTGACGCTGTTTCGAAAATTATTAACGATATTACACATAATAGTCATTCTGGGTTAATTTCAACAGGGTTTTTAATGGCAATTTTCTTAATGGCTAATGGTGTGAATGCAATTTTAGGTGGCTTCGAAAGTTCACATCATGTTACCTTAAAAAGAAAATTTTTTGGACAGTATTTTATTGCATTAGCATTGTCAATTATACTTTCATTAATATTAATAATTACAGTTGCTGCCATTGTGATTTTTGAAGTTTTTATTCAAAAGTCGAAAATTCAAGATGTTCTTTCAGATAGTATTCCATTAATTGAAATGGGGCGATATGTGTTTTTAATACTAATGATATTAATTACAACATCTATATTATTTAAATTCGGAACAAAACAAGAAACGAGACAATCTTTTTTTTCTATTGGAGCTGTTTTAACAACAATATTAATTATTTTATCTTCATATTTTTTTGGAATATGGGTTGTTAAATTCTCAAAATATAACGAACTTTACGGTTCAATAGGAACACTATTAGTGGTAATGTTTTACATTTGGATAAATAGTATGATTCTACTTTTAGGTTTTGAACTAAACGCAAGTATAAATTATTTAAAAAAAATCAATTCAAAATGACAGCAAAAATTTTTAAATTCAGTAGTAAATTTCTTTTTATTTTTTTACTAGTTTCTCAATTTTCATTTTCTCAAAATATTATTGGAAAATGGAAAACAATTGATGATGAAACGGGTAAAGAAAAATCAATTGTAGAAATTTTTGAAAAAAACGGAAAAGTATTCGGTAGAATATTAGAAGTTTTGGACCCAGAAAAAAAGAATAAAAAATGTGAATTGTGCGAGGGAGAAGATAAAAATAAATCGATTCAAGGACTTCTTATTATTAAAGGTTTAACAAAAGAAGATGATGAGTATTCAAATGGAAAAATATTAGATCCAAAAAATGGAAAGTTATATAAATGTTCTATTTCTTTAGAATCTAAAGATAAATTAAAAGTGAGAGGCTACATAGGGATTTCATTAATTGGAAGAACTCAATATTGGTATCGAGCAAAAAGTTAATATTTTGTATTAGCAGATAAAAAAGCTCTAAATCCCTACCTTAAAAACTATAATGCATTTCATCGAAGTTCTTTTACCGTTATCCTTAGCTAAAACTTTTACCTACAGTGTTTCTGAAGCGGAGTATAACTATATTCAAAAAGGAGTTCGAGTGTCAGTTTCATTTGGAAAAAATAAAATTTACACCGCTTTAGTAATTGATCTTCATAAAATTCCACCTACTTTATATGAAGCCAAAGAAATTCATCAGATATTAGATGAAAAACCAATTGTAAATGAGTTTCAAATAGCACATTGGCAATGGATTGCATCTTATTACATGTGTCCTATTGGCGATGTTTATCGAGGTGCAATTCCGTCGGCTTATATTTTAGAAAGCGAAACAATTATTTCTTTTCAAAAAGATACTAACGTTGAAGTTAATGATTTGTCTGATGAAGAATACCTAATTTATGAAGCCTTGCAACAGCAAAGTTCATTAAAGGTAAAGGATATTATGTTAATTTTGAATAAGAAAAATATTTTTCCAATTGTTCAAAAATTACTTCATAAAAATATATTAACCCTTCAAGAAGAAATACAAGAAGAATACAAACCAAAATTAGTTCGTTATATTCGTTTGCATGAGGATTATGTTGCCGAAAATAATTTAATTGCTTTATTGGATTCTATAAGAGGAGCAAAACAAAAGGAGGTGTTGATGCATTATTTTCAGTTGAATTCTAAAGAGAAGAAGCCCATTTCGGTGAAGCAATTAACAGAAGCTTCCCAATCAACACCTGCGAATATTAAAGCATTAATTGATAAAAATATTTTTGAGGAATATTTTATTCAGCACGACCGTGTAAATTTTGATTCTAAAAAAATAGCTTCCAACTTAATATTAAGTGAGGTTCAAAACCGAGCTTATAAGGAAATAAAAGAGAGTTTTCAATCTAAAGAAGTTTCTCTTTTACACGGAGTTACTTCTTCGGGTAAAACCGAAATCTACACCAAACTCATAGAAGATTATATTGATCAAGGAAAGCAAGTTTTGTATTTGTTGCCCGAAATTGCGTTGACCACACAATTGGTTACGAGATTGACGCAGCATTTTGGAAATGAAGTAGCGGTTTTTCATTCGAAATATTCAAATAATGAACGAATTGAAGTTTGGAATCAAGTTTTAGAGAAATCAGATAAAGCAAAAATTGTAATAGGAGCGAGGTCGGCTTTATTTTTGCCTTTTTCTAATTTGGGATTGGTTATTATTGATGAAGAACACGAACAAACATTTAAGCAGCAAGATCCTGCACCAAGATACCATGCCAGGGATGCTGCTATTATTTTGGCGCAAGCTCAAAAAGCAAAAGTGTTATTGGGTTCAGCAACGCCAAGTATTGAAACCTATTTTAATGCTCAGTCGGGTAAATTTGGATTGATTTCTATTAAAGAGCGCTATGGAAAAGCCCCATTACCTGAAGTGGAATTGGTTGATTTAAAAGAAAGCTACTTCAAAAAAAGAATGAAAGGGCATTTTAGTTTGACTTTAATTGAAGCCATCGCCGAAGCATTAAGTTTAGGGGAGCAAGTTATTCTTTTTCAAAATAGACGCGGCTTTTCTCCAGTTTTAGAATGCATCACTTGCGGACATATTCCACAATGCACGAGTTGTAATGTGAGTTTGACTTATCATAAATTCAAGAATCAATTGCGTTGCCATTATTGCGGATATGCCATTGCAAAACCTACTAATTGTCATGCGTGTTCAAGTGTTGATATCACAGCCAAAGGATTTGGGACCGAACAAATCGAATTGGAATTGGCTGAGTTATTTCCTACAAAAAACATCAAGCGTATGGACCAAGATACCACTAGAGGGAAATACAGTTTTGAAAAATTAATAGATAGTTTTAAAAATCGTGAAATTGACATACTGGTGGGTACCCAAATGCTCGCTAAAGGCTTGGATTTTGATAATGTAACTTTGGTAGGAATAATGAATGCAGATAATATGTTGTATCACCCTGATTTTAGAGCATTCGAACGAAGTTTTCAAATGATGACACAAGTTTCAGGTAGGGCAGGTAGAGCAGAAAAACGAGGTAAAGTAATTATTCAAACCTATAATGTAAATCATAATATCATTCAGCAGGTAACAAACAATGATTATACTACAATGTATAAAGAGCAACTTTATGAGCGACTTATATATAAATACCCGCCTTATTTTAGGTTGATCAAATTAACTTTAAAACATAAAGATTTTGAAAAACTTAAAGAAGGTTCGTTGTGGTTGTATCAAGTGTTGAGTCAGCATTTACAAATTCCGGTGTTGGGGCCTGAAGAGCCAGGTATTAATCGTATTCGTAATGAATACATAAGAACAATTATGGTTAAGATTCCACAAGACGGAGCTTTGGTTCCTACAAAAAAAACAATTCAGAAAATTCTTAATAGTTTTGAAGCAGTAGCTCAATTTCGAGCTATTAAAATTACTTTAAATGTTGATTTTTACTAATCGATATAAAGTGCTTTAATTAGATCTTCTTTTTTATTTCTACTTAACGGAATTTTTGTAGTGCCTATTTCAGCAAATTTACTATTAAATCGTTCTACCTTCTCAATATTAATGATATACGACTTATGAACTCGAATAAATTTTTCTGCAGGTAAATCCTTTTCAAAAGATTTCATTGTTGATAAAACTAAATGAGAATCTTCTTCAGTTACTATTTTTACATAATCTCCGTAGGCTTCAATCCATTTAATTTTTCGAATGAATATTTTGAGTTTTTTTAAATTACTTTTAATAAAAATATGTTCTCCTTCTTCTTCAAAACTTTCTTTTTTTAATTGACTGAAATCTAAAGCTCTTTTTATAGCAGAATAAAATCGATCTTGAGAAACTGGTTTTAATAAATAATCTGTTGCGTCATAATCAAATGCTTTCAAGGCATGTTCTGATTTGGCAGTAATAAATATTATTTGCGGTTTTACTTTTAAACTATCAATAAAATCAAAACCATTAATTACAGGCATTTCAATATCTAATAAAATTAAATCTATAGAATTTGAACTAAAGCAGTTTTTTGCTTCTAATGGATTTGAAAAATCTCCAACCAATTTAAGATTAGGATGGTTATTAACTAATTTAGTTATAACTATTCTTTGTAAAGTACTGTCGTCAATTACTACTGAGTTTAATTTCATTATTAGTTAATTTATTGATTTTGTTTAGCTAATATATTTTTAAATAATCGGACGACCTAATTTTTGTAGTTTTTTTTTGTTTTTTAGCGATTAATATCAATTGATGCTTGTTTATTAATAAAAATTAATTAATTTTGCACCCAATTTTATTTAATTAAAACATATTTATTATGAATCATTACGAAACTGTTTTCATCTTAAATCCCGTTTTATCTGAAGTTCAGGTAAAGGAAACAGTAAGCAAATTTGAAGATTTTCTTACAAGTAGAGGAGCAAAGATGGTATCTAAAGAGGATTGGGGCTTAAAAAAATTAGCTTATGAAATCCAAAACAAAAAAAGTGGTTTTTACCATTTATTTGAATTCCAAGTAGCACCAGAAGTGTTAATTGCTTTTGAAACTGAATTTAGACGTGACGAAAGAGTGATGCGTTTCTTGACTGTAAGTCTTGACAAACATGCGGTAGCTTGGGCAGAAAGAAGAAGAGAAAAACTTAAAGTAGCAAAAGCGTAATCATGGCAAATTTACAACAATCAGCTGGAAAAAAAGACGGAGATATTAGATATTTAACGCCTTTAAATATTGAAACTAACAAAACTAAAAAGTACTGTCGTTTCAAAAAATCTGGAATCAAATATATTGATTATAAAGATGCAGATTTCTTATTAAAATTCGTTAACGAGCAAGGAAAAATTCTTCCTCGTCGTTTAACAGGAACTTCATTGAAGTATCAAAGAAAAGTGTCTGTTGCTGTTAAAAGAGCACGTCACTTAGCTTTAATGCCATATGTAGCCGATTTATTAAAATAATTTAAAATCAACAGTTGTTGGTTTCTCCAATAAGGGAACCTAACTTCTATAATTAAGGACAACAACATGGAACTTATATTAAAACAAGACGTTCAGAATTTAGGATTTAAAGACGATGTAGTTACAGTAAAAGCTGGTTACGGTCGTAATTTCTTAATCCCACAAGGATTTGCTCAATTAGCTACTCCTTCTGCTAAAAAAGTTTTAGCTGAAAATTTAAAACAAAAAGCACACAAAGAAGCTAAAGTTGTAGCAGATGCTCAAAAAGTTGCTGAAGCTTTAAAAGCATTAGAAATTAAAATTTCTTCTAAAGCAGGTGGGGAAAAATTATTCGGTTCTGTAACCAATATTGATATTGCTGAAGCATTAGAAAAAGCGGGACAAACTATTGATAGAAAATTCATCACTAGTGGAACTGTAAAAAGAACTGGTAAATACTCTGCAACTGTGAGATTACACAGAGATGTAGTAGTGGAGTTACCATATGAAATTGTAGCTGAAGTATAATAACTTACTACTATAATCTAAAAAGTCTCGGTGTAAATCGGGACTTTTTTTTGTAAACCATTTGTGTTATGAAATATAAAAGATTAACAAAAGAGCAATTTGAAGAATTGCACCAAGAATTTGCTACTTTTTTAGCAACTCAATCCATAGATAAAAAGGAATGGGATGAAATAAAAGTGAATACCCCAGAAGTTGTTGAGCAAGAATTGGATGTTTTTTCTGATTTGATTTGGGAAAACGTGTTGACCAATGCTCATTATTTAGAGCATTTTTCTAAGAACCACATCTTCTTGTTTCACTGTCAAGAAAATCATATTGATTCCATGGTGATTAAATCATTAGTGTCAGATGTGGATTTTTTGCAAAAATCGGGAATGGAGTGGTTGAGTGATAATTTATTTACAGAAACCGTTGAAATGCTTACAGGAAAAAAAGGGTATGACGGAGATAGAAATACCTCTATTTTTAATTTAATTAAAGAAGGCGCTATTTTAAGTGATGGTCAATTGTACCTTCAAATAAATTCTATTATTCAATAAGTTTTTTTTCTTTTTAGATTCAAAATAAATGGCTATTTTAGTACGCGAAACTTACTAATTAGCCATTACTTTTTTTATGGAAATTCAAACAAAAATTCAGCAACTTCGGGAGGAATTAAACCAACACAATCACAATTATTATGTTTTGGATCGTCCTACTATTTCTGACTTTGAGTTTGATGTAAAATTAAAGGAGCTTCAAAATCTTGAATTACAACATCCAGAATTTTTTGATGAAAACTCTCCAACTCAACGTGTAGGTGGGACTATTACCAAAAACTTTCAAACGGTAGTTCATGAGAACAGAATGTATTCGCTTGATAATTCGTATTCCAAAGAAGATTTACATGATTGGGAGACCAAAATTCAAAAAGTATTAGGTAATGTTCCTTTAAAATATACTTGCGAATTAAAATACGACGGAGCTTCCATTTCTATAACGTATCAAGATGGAAAACTTTTAAAGGCTGTTACTCGAGGTGACGGATTTCAAGGTGATGATGTTACCAATAACATTAAAACAATCCGATCTATTCCATTGCAACTAAAAGGTAATTTCCCCTCCAAATTTGATATTCGCGGGGAAATCATTTTGCCTTTGGATGGTTTCGAAAAAATGAATCAAGAGTTGATCGAAATTGGTGAGCAACCTTATTCCAACCCAAGAAATACTGCATCGGGAAGTTTGAAACTACAAGATAGTGCTGAAGTTGCAAAGCGTCCGTTAGATTGTTTATTGTATTTCATTACCGGAACGGATTTACCCTTTCAGACACAATATTCCGGTTTAGAAGCAGCTCGTAATTGGGGATTTAAAGTTCCAAATCAATCCAAGTTGGCAGCCAACTTAGATGAGGTTTTTGAATTCATTAATTATTGGGATGTGCATCGCCATGATTTGCCTTATGAAACGGATGGGGTTGTAATAAAGGTGGATGATTTTAATTTGCAAAATGAACTAGGTTATACGGCTAAATCACCACGATGGGCAATTGCTTATAAATTTAAATCGGAGCAAGTTGTCACCAAATTGAATTCCATTTCATACCAAGTAGGCCGAACTGGTGCCATTACGCCTGTTGCCAATTTAGAGCCTGTACAATTGGCAGGAACCATTGTAAAGAGAGCATCTTTGCACAATGCCGATCAAATTGAAAAGTTAGATATTCGAATTGGAGATACTGTTTTTGTTGAAAAAGGAGGGGAGATTATACCTAAAATTATCGGTGTATCGCACAGAGGTACGCAATCTGAACCTACAAAATATATAACCCATTGCCCAGAATGCAATTCAGAACTTACCAGAAAAGAAGGGGAAGCCCAACATTATTGTTCAAATTATTATGGATGTCCGCCTCAAATAATTGGTAGAATCCAGCATTATATTTCTAGAAAGGCAATGGACATTGAAGGCTTAGGTGGAGAAACTGTGGCGTTATTGTATGAAAACGGATTAGTGAAAGATTATTCTGACTTGTATGAGTTAACCGTGGAGCAAGTAATTCCATTGGAGCGTATGGCTCAAAAAAGTGCAGAGAATTTAGTAAATGGTATCCAAAAGTCTAAAGAAGTTCCTTTTGAGCGGGTGTTATTTGCACTTGGAATTCGCTATGTAGGTGAAACAGTAGCCAAAAAATTAGCCAAACATTATAAAACAATTTCCGCTTTAAGTCAGGCATCCATGATGGACTTGATTTTGGTGGATGAAATTGGAGATCGAATAGCTCAAAGTGTAATTGAGTTTTTTGAAAATCAAGACAATACTAAGATAATCGAGCGGTTACAATCGTTTGGAGTTCAATTTGAAATTGTTGAAAAATTCAATCCAAATGCCACCGATTTATTAGTTGGAAAAACCTTTGTCGTTTCGGGTGTTTTTGAACTTTTTTCAAGAGATCATTTAAAGAAATCCATTGAAGATAATGGAGGTAAAGTAGGAAGTTCAATTTCTGCTAAAACCGATTATGTAATTGCTGGCGAAAATATGGGCCCGGCCAAATTAGAAAAAGCCAATCAATTGGGAATTCCAATTATTTCAGAACACGATTTTGTAGAAATGATAAAAGGGTAACGCACTGAATTACCCTTTTTAGTTTTATAGAGATTTTCTTTATACTATAATCGACTTCCCTTGGCTTGCTATTTCCTTATCTGAAGTTAGATAAAAATCGATACGTCCTAAATTCAATCCGTAGCAACCTACTTGATTAATCAGAACATCTTTTCCATCTAGGTTTTTTTTAATCACTGGTTTATCAAGGAAGGTGTGTGTGTGACCTCCAATAATTAAATCAATATCTTTAGTTTTCTTAGCCAGAATTAAGTCGCATACTTTATTCGGTTCTTCTTTGTAAGTGTAACCAATATGAGAAAGACAAATTACAATATCGCATTGGTTTTCTTGTTTTAGTATTCGCGCCATATCTGTAGCTGATTCTATTGGATCGTTGTATACGGTTTCTTTGCAGTTTTTCTTATCTACTAAGCCTTGTAGCTCAACTCCCAATCCAAATACACCAATTTTCACTCCGTCTACATACTTTATTTTGTAGGGTTTTACATGTCCATCTAATACGGTGTTTTCAAATCCATAATTGGAAACAAAATCAAATTTTGCGTTAGCCATTTGCGCAAGCAAACCATCAATTCCGTTATCAAAATCATGATTTCCAAGTGTTACAATGTCGTAACCCATCACATTCATTAGTTTGAATTCCAATTCCCCACCATAATAGTTGAAATAGGGTGTTCCTTGAAAAATATCACCCGCATCCAATAAAAGTACGTTTGGATTTTCTTTTCGGATGGTTTCGATAATTGTAGCTCTTTTAGCAACGCCACCCATTCCCGGATTTCTTGGATGATCTGCAGGAAACGGATCGATATAACTGTGTACATCATTGGTATGTAAAATGGTGATGTGTTTTACTTTTTCACTTTTAAAACTACTTAAGGAAAAGCCTGTTAATCCTAAAAAAGCAGAAGTTGCAGCTGTTTTTTGTATAAAATCTCTTCTTTTCATAGTCTTATTCTTTGGTGATTCTAATGGTGGTATTTACTTTTAAGGTATCCACATCCTTAAAATAATCAATCATTATATTGCGTAGTTTATAATTCAAATCGTTTCGGGAAACATTAGTTTTTAAGAAGTCCATGTTATCGCCACCATTAGATAAATAGTCTGATGTAACTACATAATAGATTTTATTTTCTTCCAATGGTTTCCCTTGTATTAAAATATTAATGGGTTTATTTTCTTTAGAAATTGTAAAACTCATTCCGGCCAAAGGGTGTGGTTTTTTTTCAGAAATAATATAATTCGCAATAGCAATTATCTGTTCTTGTTTTAAGCCAACTACCACTGCGCTATTCTCAAAAGGCATTACTTCATAGGCATTTCTAGCGGTTACATTTCCTTTAGGCATTATGGTTCTAATTCCGCCATGATTTAAAAAACAAACATCAATATTTTTATTTTCTCTTTGAAAAAAAATTGGATTACATTTTTCTATGGTGATATCAGCAAGAAAACAGCCAATATTGGTTTGCCATTGTCCCTTAGATTTTTCTAAATTTTCAGGGCAATATGCTAATACTTCATTCAAATCTTTATCGATATGTTCACGATAAGGTTTGATATAGTTTTCAATTTCTGAATTACTGGATGGTTGGTTTTGAATGCCAATTTTTTTTCCTTCTATTTTGGTAACATAAAAAGGGTGGCTGGAGCAGGCAATTATAGTTGCAAATGTTAATAATAAAACAAAATGTTTTATTTCAACAGTATAGTTTTTTAGTTTTACCATTATTATACGACTAAAATCA
>Ga0078894_10000071_pt1 | contig 57592 bp, 58 predicted proteins | sample LauGreSu1BDMLBSD_2_FD_67506 | JGI IMG/M metagenome (GOLD analysis project Ga0078894, IMG submission 67506) | Freshwater lake microbial communities from Lake Michigan, USA - Su13.BD.MLB.SD (version 4) (version 4) | ecosystem: Environmental > Aquatic > Freshwater > Lake | place: Lake Michigan...
ACTCCAAAATTTTACCTATATTTGCATGCAATTTAACATCTACAACAAATTGCAATGAAAGCACATACAACTAAAATCGTTGGCGAAGGTCTTACTTACGACGATGTTCTGCTTATCCCTAATTATTCTGAGGTTTTACCGCGCGAAGTGAGTATCCAATCTAAGTTTTCTAAAAACATTACATTGAATGTTCCTATCGTTTCTGCAGCTATGGATACCGTAACCGAGAGTTCTATGGCAATTGCTATGGCACAAGAAGGCGGAATAGGTGTGTTACACAAAAACATGACCATCGACCAGCAAGCGGCCAAAGTGAGAAAAGTAAAGCGTGCCGAAGCCGGAATGATTATTGATCCGGTAACGTTACCATTATCTGCTACGGTGGGTGATGCCAAACAAGCCATGAAAGAATTTGGAATTGGCGGAATTCCGGTGGTAGATGAAAACGGAATCTTAAAAGGAATTGCAACCAACCGTGATTTGCGTTTTGAAAAAATCAATTCGCGCTCTATTGTTGAGGTGATGACTTCCAATAACTTAGTTACCGCTGCAGTGGGAACTACTTTGCAAGAAGCAGAGGGAATTTTGCAGCATAATAAAATTGAAAAACTTCCTGTGGTAGACGCCGACTATAAATTAGTAGGCCTAATCACTTTTAGAGATATTACCAAGCTTACTCAAAAACCAATTGCAAATAAAGATAAGTTCGGTCGTTTGCGAGTGGCTGCTGCTTTGGGAGTTACTGCCGATGCGGTAGAACGCGCTACAGCTCTAGTAAATGCAGGCGTTGATGCCGTTATTATTGATACCGCTCACGGACATACTAAAGGAGTTGTGGATGTATTAAAACAAGTTAAAAATAAATTTCCAGAATTGGATGTGGTAGTGGGTAACATTGCTACTCCAGAAGCGGCTTTATATTTGGTTGCTAATGGTGCCGATGCAGTAAAAGTAGGTATCGGACCAGGGTCGATATGTACTACCCGAGTAGTTGCTGGAGTTGGGTTTCCCCAATTTTCTGCAATTATTGAAGTAGCTGCGGCTTTAAAAGGGACTGGAGTTCCAGTAATTGCCGATGGCGGAATTCGTTACACAGGAGATATCCCGAAAGCGATTGCTGCAGGAGCCGATTGTGTAATGCTAGGATCATTATTAGCAGGAACCAAAGAATCCCCAGGAGAAACCATTATTTTTGAAGGAAGAAAATTCAAGTCGTATCGCGGAATGGGATCGGTGGAAGCCATGCAAGAAGGCTCTAAAGACCGATACTTTCAAGATGTGGAAGACGATATTAAAAAATTAGTTCCTGAAGGAATTGTAGGGCGCGTGCCATACAAAGGAGAACTAAACGAAAGCATGCAACAATTTATTGGCGGCTTGCGTGCCGGAATGGGTTATTGTGGTGCCAAAGACATTCCTACGCTCCAAGAAACCGGACGCTTCGTTCGCATTACCGCTAGCGGAATTGGGGAAAGCCACCCGCATAATGTTACCATTACCAAAGAAGCTCCAAATTATTCGAGATAAAAAAAAGTCGCTTTACAGCGACTTTTTTGTTGATACCCAAAGCCTGTAATAAATACATCACAGGCTTTTCTTTTGTATTTACTGTTTAATTAATGTATATTCACCTGCAGGCAAAGCAAAACTAATTACGGGTTCTGGCTCGTTGTATTTGTAAGCCACAGTGCCTAAAGGTAGTATCGTTGCTTTAATTAGTACTTGCCCGTTTACTACTTCTCTTTTAATTATTAATTTTCTGTAAAAATAGCATTGGGTATCTCTAACAGAAAGATACAATCTCTTTTCATTTGGTGCGCAAGTAGTACATGGTGGATGCGAATTATTTAGTAAGTACGAATTTCCATTAATGTAATATCTACTGGAAAAAGTGTTAGCAGGAAAGTTTTCGGGTAAGGTATTGGCGACGGTTACACCGTTAACTTTATACTCATAGCCTCCATAAATAATATCTTCTGAATATCCACCATTAAACTCTTCAATTCGTTTAAGCAAAACAATTTTTAAGCTGGTGTTTCCATTTGTGTATAAAAAGATACCAGTAAATGGGTCTATATAATTATTAATATCTTTAAAATAGGCTCCATCTGGATAATGCCTATATGCTCCTTTGTTTTCTAAATTTATTGTCTGTGCTTTACAATTTGCAAATAATAATACAAATACTAGTGTTACTAATTGTTTCATAAGTGTTGGTGTTTAATTACAAGGTGTTTTGGTTATTGGATTGGTAGCATCGTTAGATAGGGTTAGTTTGTCCCAATTAGTCAAGGTGCTATTTGCTTTGTACAAACTCGCACCACACTTGTTTCAATTCGAAATAAAGTAGGTAATGCACAACCGTATTTTGGGGTAGATAGTTGTAGCTAAAATGCTTATTACGATTAATTTACAACAATTTTTTACTTTTAGTAACAATTATTTTTTCTAAATTGAATTTAAAAGGGTGTAAAAAACAAAAGCCCAATAGAAACGGCTTCTATTGGGCTTTTTATATAGTTTTTGGGATGTTCTAAATTCCTACAAGATAATTCGAGATAAAAAAAAGTCGCTGCAAAGCGACTTTTTTGTTGATAGCAAGTATTGTAAATCAAATTTATTTGAAGTTTAGTAATTAATACTTAATCATTATTTAGTTTGTATTTATAAAGACTTATAGTTGATATCAATTTTCTGTTTAACGGAACAAGATAAGCTCTTCGGCTTTCTAACTCTTTAAAATCTATAGCATCTCTATCTCCTTTATATTTTACTGATGATGATTTATAAAAACCATCACTTGTTAATGAAATATATAAATCTTCAATTATTCTTTCATAATTTGTTTCCATACATCTTGTCAATACAAAACCTTCACTACCAGCAACATTTGCTCTTTTTATTTCCACTTTGTGAAGATAATATTCATCTTTGGTACCTTCTTTTTTTAAACCTAATGTTAAATCAAAATAATTTTTTATGTAATATTCGGTATTTCCCCATAACTTATTCCAATATTCAATCGTGGCTTGCCTATCTTTTTTTTTCATCTCATTAGTTTCAGTTGTAGTTAATGTATGTTCTGGCACCTCTAAAGATAGGATAGTTGTAACTCCTTTATTGCTTTCATTTATATATGACCAACCATCATCGTACAAAGCGTATAAGGCTGTGTTTGGTCTTATGTGTTTTACATAAAAATAATTATACCCATAGCTTTTAGCAATTTTCCTATTCCCACTTCCTACCACACTATAATTAGCATCAACAATCCATTTTATTTCTTCACCATAGTCAAACGCTTTTAGTGGATTGTTTGCTATTTCAATAGCATTTTGTCTTTGAGAATTATCTTTATACATTTTACTCTCTAATGCATTTTTTTCATTTTGCGCCTCTGCTAATGCTAGTGCTCCATAGTCTATAGTTTCAATTTTTTTGTTTACAGTTATTTCTCCCTTAACTTTTATATCTTGCTTAACATCAACCATATAATAATTAGAATATTGAGAATAATTTATAATAGGAAAGCTACATAGAAGTATAATTAAAAATGAATTTTTTGTCATCATAAGTTAAGTTTTTAAAATTAATTATTCAGCAAATTTTATATTGTAATGGGCTAAAGCTCAATTATAATTTTCTAATTTTAACAAAATTAACAAAATTTGTTAAAATTTACAAAAAGTAATTTTAGTTTTATTTATTTAGGTGCTTTTAATTAAATCCCCACAAAATTACCTGGAGTGATTTGCATTAATTCGGCTTTAATTGCATCGGAAACATCTAAAGTTTGAATAAACGAATGAATTGCATTTTTATCAATGGCTTCGTTGGTTCTCGTCAATCCTTTCAACGCTTCATATGGGTTTGGATACCCTTCTCTTCTTAAAATGGTTTGAATAGCCTCGGCAACTACTGCCCAGTTTTTTTCTAAATCTTCGTGAAACTTTGGCTCGTTCAATAGCAATTTGTTCAATCCTTTCAAAGTAGCTTCAAAAGCAATTAAGGTATGCCCCATAGGCACGCCTATATTTCTCAAAACAGTGCTGTCGGTTAAGTCGCGTTGCAATCTCGATACCGGTAATTTTGCCGCAAGGTGCTCAAAAATAGCATTCGCAATTCCTAAATTTCCTTCGCTATTTTCAAAATCAATTGGGTTTACTTTGTGTGGCATCGCCGAAGAACCAATTTCCCCCGCTTTGATTTTTTGTTTGAAATAATCCATCGAAACATACGTCCAAATGTCGCGATCCAAATCTAAAATGATGGTATTGATTCGTTTTAAAGCATCAAAAAACGCTGCAAAATGATCGTAATGTTCAATTTGTGTCGTTGGAAACGAGTGGTGCAATCCAAGAGTAGATTCAACAAAATCGGTACCAAATTTTTTCCAATCGGTAGTTGGATAGGCTACATGGTGTGCGTTGTAGTTTCCGGTAGCACCACCAAATTTAGCCGCAAACGGAATGTTGAATAACAAACGCATTTGCTCTTCCAAACGCTCTACAAAAACCAACATTTCTTTTCCTAAACGCGTTGGAGAAGCCGGTTGTCCATGGGTTCTTGCCAACATGGGAACGTCTTTCCATTCTACAGAAAGCTCTTTTAACTTAGAAATAACCGAAATCAAACTCGGTAAATACACTTTTTCAAATGCTTCTTTAACCGATAACGGTATCGCTGTATTATTAATGTCTTGTGAAGTCAATCCGAAATGAATGAACTCTTTGTATTGACTCAAGCCCAAAGATTCAAACTTGTCTTTTATGAAATATTCTACCGCTTTCACATCGTGGTTGGTAGTTTTTTCGGTTTCTTTAATCCAAAGCGCATCTTCGGTAGAGAAATTAATATATATTTTTCTCAAATCTCCGTAAACCGATTCTTTGATTCCGTTCAGTTGTGGCAATTGTGATTCGCAAAGCGCAATAAAATATTCAACTTCTATTAAAACTCTATATTTAATAAGCGCTTCTTCTGAAAAGTAGGGCGATAAGGAAACTGTTTTACTTCTATATCTTCCGTCAATAGGTGAAATAGCATTTAATTCCGTTAGTTGCATGTTGTTGTGTTGTAGTTTCAAGTTACAAAAGTAAGCAATAGTGTTCAGTCTTGGATACTCCTTTTTTATTTTTTTTATCAAAAATGACTCAGGCAACACGGCTCTAAATTGAATATTTAAGTTTGCTACTTCAATTTTACTATTTTTGTCAAAATTAATGCCAATTAAGTGGATTTAGAATACCTCGCTTTTTTAGAAAATATGCTAACCGAAAATAGAAAAGAACGCTTTGAGCAAGTGCTTGCCCATCGATCCAATCATTTTACGGTGGTTATTGAAGATGTTTTTCAACTGCACAACACAAGCGCGGTGATGCGCAGTTGTGAGGTTTTTGGAATTCAACAGCTTAATGTTATCGAAGAACGCTACACTAAATCAATCGATAAAGAAATTGCAATGGGAGCCCAAAAATGGGTAGATGTAAATCGGTACAATAGCATTACAAATTGCATATCAGATATAAAAAATAAAGGCTATCAAATTATAGCCACCACACCACACCATGATGATTGTGAGCTGGATGATTTTGATATTTCCAAACCCAGTGCCTTGTTTTTTGGAACCGAAAAAGAAGGATTGTCGGCAGAGGTACTTCAAAAAGCAGACGGGTTTTTAAAAATTCCCATGGTGGGTTTTACCGAGAGTTTGAATATATCCGTTTCGGCGGCGATCATTATCCAAAATTTGATGAGTCGTTTGCGCAAATCGGATATCCAGTGGCAATTATCTGAAGAAGAAATTTTGAAAAAAAGAATGCAATGGGCCAAGAATTCGATAAAAGATATAAAGCGAATTGAGGAATGGTACCACACCGAAAATAAAACGAAATAAATGAATTTCACTACCAAAATTCCGATAGCAAAATTCAATTTCCCGATTGATTATTCTGCTCGAATAGTTTCTTTGGGTTCGTGTTTTGCCGAAAATATGGGTGAAAAATTCGACTATTATAAATTCCAAAGTACAACCAATCCTTTCGGAATTATTTTCAATCCGGTTGCTATTGAAAAGATTATAGCTCGTGCAATTCATTTGAATTATTTCACTGAAAACGAATTGTTTTTTCATAACGAATTGTGGCATTGTTATGAAGTGCATTCTGATTTAAGTCATCCAAATAAAGAGCAAATGCTGTCGAATTTAAATCGGTTAGTGACTGAAATGAATTCGAAATTAGCCGCTGCAACGCATCTATATATTACTTATGGAACTACATGGGTTTACCAATTAAAACCAACCAGAGTTGTGGTTGCCAATTGCCATAAAGTAGCGCAAGATCAATTTGAAAAACACCTTTTATCGGTTAACGAGATTGAAACTGCCATTCAGAATTCGATTGATTTAATTCAAAAGTTTAATCCAACTTGCCAAGTGGTTTTTACGGTTTCGCCTGTGCGTCACATTAAAGATGGCTTTATTGAAAACCAACGAAGTAAAGCCAATTTGATTTCGACATTACACACTTCTATTGCTAATATTCCATTAGCAAGCTACTTTCCTTCATATGAAATTGTGATGGATGAGCTGCGCGATTACCGATTTTATGATCAAGATTTATTGCATCCCAATGCAGTTGCTATCGATTATATTTGGGAACGCTTTTGCGAAAGCAGTGTTACCCAAGAAGCGCAACAAATCATGCAAGAAGTGGAAAGCATCCAAAAAGGAATGGCCCATCGACCGTTTCATCCCGAATCAACAAGCCACACTAAATTTCTTCAAAAACTAAAGGAGAAAAGTGCGCAATTAGAAGCGCAATTTCCTTTTATGAAATTTAGTTTATAATTTGCTTTGCAAACTGCTCCAACCGCCACCATTCATAGCGTCAATTCCGTTTGATTTTAAAATAGAAGTTCCTTGAGCGCTTCGCATGCCACTGGCACAACAAGCAATTACAGGTTTGTTCCATTTTTTTATTTCCGAAATTTTGTCGGATAATACATTCAACGGAATGTTTTTGGCGCCTTTTATATGTCCGCCTTGAAATTCGCCTGGAGTTCGAACATCAACAATAACCGCTCCTTTTTCTATAAATTCGGCTACACTTTCCGATTTTCCGCCTAAACCTAACATGCTTAATAATCCCATTTTTAATTTTAATTAAATTATACTGTAAATTAAAAGTATTTCTTTCGTCAATTTTGTAACAAAGGTTACGCAAGTCGAAATATTATTTATATTTGAAATCGTATGAAGATTACAGACAGAAAATCGGAAATTATTGCCATTGCGGCGAAACTTTTTAAAGAAAAAGGATACAGCGCTGTGACCATGCGGGATATTGCTCAGGCTATGGATATCAAGGCAGCAAGCCTTTACAATCACATCCAATCGAAGCAAGAAATTTTGGTTTTGATTGTCATCGAAATTGCCGAAGAATTCACCCATATTATGGATGAGGTATTAAATTCGGATGCTTCTACAATAGCCAAATTAGAGCGAATTATCCAATTGCATATTGATATTACCCTTAGAAATCCGGATGCATTGGCTTGCTTAAACAACGATTGGATGCACCTAACCGATGATAAACTTTCCCATTTTCTTAAAATGAGAAAAGATTATGAAAATAATTTTAAAGCAATTGTAAAACAAGGAATTGCAAATGGGGAGCTAAAAAATTACAACCTCGATGTCATTATTTTCTCCATACTTTCCACTTTGAGAACGCTGTATATCTGGTATAACAAGACCAATAGCTTGAGTTCAAAATCACTTTCCGATAACATGATTAAGGTGCTTATCAACGGAATTGCCTAATAAACAATTGCTAAAAAGTACAACGTTTTCGTATTGTATTAAAAATTTAGTAAATTTGCATTGTAAACTAACGGTTGTTAGTTTGGATTAATACGAATTTTATGGCAAAATTTCATACATTATCAATTGCTGATATTTACAAAGAAACCAAGGATTGCTCGGTAATTACTTTTGATGTTCCCGAGGCATTGCAATCGGAATTTCAATACAAGCAAGGCCAATATTTAACATTAAGAACGGAGCTTGAAGGCAAGGAGGTGCGTCGTTCGTATTCGTTGTGTTCGAGCCCGATAGATCATAAATGGCAGGTTGCAGTGAAACAAATTAACGGAGGTTTGTTTTCAACTTTTGCAAATAACCAACTTGCTGCCGGAGATACACTTGATGTGATGCCGCCACACGGAACTTTCTGTACTGAATTAAATCCAGAAGCCTCAAAAAAATACATTGCGTTTGCAGCGGGTAGCGGAATCACACCAATGCTGTCTATCATAAAAACCCATTTGGCCAAAGAGCCAAAAAGTACTTTCAAATTATTTTATCTAAATAGCACTGTAAAATCAATCATTTTTAAAGAAGAATTAGAGCAGTTAAAAAATATCTATTTCGACCGTTTTGAAATATTTTATTTTTTAACCAAAGAACACCGTTCCGCTGAGTTATTTAATGGCCGTTTTACAAAAGAAAAAATTCAGGTATTGACCAATAAAATTATTGACATTACCGAAACCGATGATTGTTTCATTTGTGGTCCCGAAGAAATGATTTTCTTAATTCGTGATGAATTAACTGCCGCTGGACTAGCAAAAGAAAAAATCCATTATGAGTTATTTACCACAGGATTAACAGCAGAAGACAAACTTCGAATTACTAAAATTGTGGAGAAAAAAGTGGAAGGAACCGAAGTTACGATCATTGATGGTGGAAAAGAATTCCACTTTGTTATGGGCGATGACTTTGATAATATTCTTGACGGAGCCATAGCAGCGGGAGCCGATTTACCTTACGCCTGTAAAGGAGGCGTATGCAGTACTTGTCGATGTCAAGTGGTAGAAGGAACAGCAGAAATGAAATTGAATTACTCGTTAGAAGAAGATGAATTGGCTAAAAATTATATTTTGAGTTGTCAGGCCGTTCCAACATCTAAGAAGGTTGTAGTCGATTTTGGAATTTAAATAATAGAAAATATACATTCAATAAGAATCAAATAAATTGTAAAGAATTATGTCAGATCAAGAAGTGAAAAATTTAGAATTATTGTTTCAGGCTCGTATTGATAACGATGAAAAAATTGAACCAAAAGATTGGATGCCCGAAAAGTATCGCAAGACACACATTCGTCAAATTTCACAACACGCACACTCCGAAATTGTTGGAATGTTGCCAGAAGGAAATTGGATTACCCGCGCTCCTTCTTTGAGAAGAAAAGTAGCTTTATTGGCTAAAATTCAAGACGAAGGAGGTCACGGATTGTATTTGTATAGCGCTGCAGAAACTTTGGGCATAACTCGAGATGAGTTGTTTGAGCAATTGCATTCTGGTGAAGCAAAATATTCAAGTATTTTTAATTATCCGGCTGTGACTTGGGCCGATATGGGAACTGTGGGTTGGTTGGTAGATGGTGCAGCCATCATGAATCAAGTTGCCTTGATGGGAACTTCCTACGGACCTTATTCTCGTGCAATGGTGCGTATTTGTAAAGAAGAAAGTTTTCACCAACGCCAAGGATATGAAATTCTATTGACTCTTTGTAACGGAACTCCAGAGCAAAAAGCAATGGCACAAGATTCGCTTAACCGCTGGTGGTGGCCATCTTTAATGATGTTTGGTCCGCGCGATGCCGAATCTCCAAATACTGAGCAATCAGTAAAATGGAAATTAAAAAGAAAAACCAACGACGAATTACGTCAAGCCTTTGTTGATCAAACAGTTCCGCAGGCTAATATTTTAGGGTTAACTATTCCGGATCCAAATTTAAAATGGAACGAAGAAAGAAAACACTACGATTTTGGAGATTTGGATTGGGATGAATTCTGGCAAGTAGTAAAAGGGCACGGTCCATGCAACAAGCAACGTATTGATGCAAGAGTGAAAGCGTGCAATGAAGGACAATGGGTAAGAGACGCTGCTATGGCTTACGCCGAAAAACAAGAAAGTAAATTAGAAAAACAAGCAATATAATCAGTTACGAATTTTGAATTAGAATTTTTTCAAGCAAAATTTTCGATTTCAGAATTCCTAATTTAAAATTCATAATTATGAAGAATTGGCCACTTTGGGAAGTATTTATTAGAAGTAAAAACGGATTAGAGCACCGCCACTGCGGAAGTTTGCATGCTAGTGATGCCACTATGGCGCTAGAAAATGCACGCGATGTATACACGCGTCGTATGGAAGGTGTGAGTATTTGGGTAGTGCCATCGGCTCAAATTACCGCTTCCAATCCAGAAAATAATGGGGAAACTTTTGAGCCAGCAATGGATAAAGCCTACCGTCACCCAACCTTCTACGAATTGCCAGAAGAGTTAAAACACATGTAAAACAATTAAGGGTTGTGAGTTATAAATTAGGAGTTACTTATTCTGCCTAAAGCTTATAATTCAAAACTCAAAACTCAAAACAAATGAACAACTTAATTCAATATATCCTTGGTATTGCAGACAATGCTCTTATTTTAGGACAACGCCTGGGGGAACTTTGCGGCCACGGACCAAGTCTTGAAACCGATATCGCTATGACCAATATTTCACTTGATTTATTGGGTCAAACGAGAAGTTACTACCAATATGTTGCAAAAATGCAGGGCGGTGAAGCAACCGAAGATACCATTGCGTTCTTGCGATTGGAAAGAGAATATAAAAACGTACTTTTAGTAGAGCAGCCCAACACCGATTTTGGGTATTCTATAGCCAGACAATTTTTGTTTGATGTTTTTCATTTAGCCTTATTGGAAGAATTGCAAAACAGCAAAGACGAAATGCTTTCTGCAATTGCTAAGAAAAGTATCAAAGAGGTTTTATATCACACCAGATTTTCTTCCGATTGGATTAAAAGATTAGGTGATGGAACCGAAGAAAGCCACAACAAAATACAAACAGCGATTAACGATTTATGGATTTTCACCGATGAGTTATTTCACCAAACCGATGCTGATAAAGCAATGGTTGCTGAAGGAATTGGTGTGGATACCTCGTTGCTAAAATCGAATTATTACAAAAAAGTAAGCATTATTTTGGATGAAGCTACTTTGCAAACTCCAGTGGCTGAATATTTTCAAAAAGGAGGCAAACAAGGAATTCATAGCGAGCATATGGGATACATTTTATCCGAATTGCAGTACATGCAGCGCACGTATCCTAACATGACTTGGTAACAAATAAATCGTTATGACAGCACTTCCTCAAATTGATCAAAAACTATTTGAAATTCTGGAAACGGTCTCCGATCCAGAGATTCCAGTTTTATCTATTGTGGAAATGGGAGTGGTTCGTTCTGCCGAATTAATAAACGGAATAGTTGAGGTAGCAATTACACCCACCTACAGCGGATGTCCTGCCATGGATGTAATTGGCGATGATATCAAAGCGGCATTCCGTAAAGAAGGTTATGAAACTAAAGTCGAATTAATACTTTCTCCTGCTTGGACTACCGATTGGATTACTCCAAAAGGTAGATTAGCATTAGAAAAATACGGAATTGCTTCGCCATTATCTGCTGAGGCAGATAAAGAGGCACTTCTTGGAAATAAAAAATTAGTTAAATGTCCGCAATGCGGTTCACTTAATACGAAATTAATAAGTCAATTTGGGTCTACAGCTTGTAAAGCATTTTTTCAATGCGAGGAGTGTTTGGAACCATTTGATTATTTTAAATGTTTGAAATAACACAACTATGAGCAGTAATTTAATCGAAGTTAGAATTGAAAATAATGTTGCGTGGATTGCACTCAACCGACCTGAAGTTTTTAATAGTTTCAATCGAGAAATGGCTTTGCAATTGCAAACAACATTAGATGATTGCAACACAAATTCCAATGTTCGCGCTCTAGTTTTAACCGGAAACGGAAAGGCATTTTGCGCCGGACAAGATTTAAAAGAAGTAACCGACCCGGAGTTAAACCCGGGTTTTCGTAAAATATTGGAGGAGCATTACAATCCAATTATTCAAAAAATAAGAACTATCGAAAAGCCAATTATTGCGGCAGTAAACGGAGTGGCTGCTGGTGCAGGAGCGAATATCGCTTTAGCTTGTGATATTGTAGTGGCTTCTGAACAAGCCAGTTTCATTCAGGCATTTAGTAAAATTGGATTAGTACCCGATAGCGCAGGAACTTTCTTTTTACCAAGATTAATTGGTTTCCAAAAAGCATCAGCCTTAATGATGTTAGGCGATAAGGTTACTGCCCCAGAAGCATTAACTATGGGAATGATTTATAAAATCTTCCCTATCGCATTATTTGAAGAAGAAGTAAAAACTCTTGCAGAAAATTTAGCTCAAATGCCAACCAAAGCAATTGGGTTAACCAAAAGATTGTTGAACCAATCGATGCATAACAATTTAGAGCAACAATTAAAGTTGGAATCTGATTTGCAAATTGAAGCCAGCTCATCCAACGATTACAACGAAGGAGTGACTGCTTTTGTTGAAAAAAGAAAACCTGAATTTAAAGGGATTTGATTAACGATTGAAGAATAACGATTTTTGAATTAATGAATATGAAACCAATAAATTTAGAAGAACGATTAATTCAATTTTCGGTTGATATAATTTTAATGTGTAATAAAGTAGAGAAATCATTTGCATCGGAACATTTGGCTAAACAATTAATTCGTTCAGCAACTTCTTCAGCATTAAATTATGGGGAAGCAAGAAGCGGAGAATCTACCAATGATTTTTTGCATAAAATGAAAATATGTTTAAAAGAATTAAGAGAAAGCTATATTAATTTGAAAATTCAAAAAGGAGCTGAATTAATAGCTGATGTTGACCTTTTGAATAAATTATTAAAAGAGAATGATGAATTAATTTCAATTTTTGTTGCTAGTATAAAAACGGCTTATATAAAAAAATAGATTTGAATATAAAGATGGACGAAAAAAATCAAAAATCAGCAATCGTTAATCAGCAATCGTTAATTGTTGCTGTTATCGGTTCCGGAACCATGGGAAGTGGCATTGCACAAGTAGCTGCTACTGCTGGTTGTGTTGTAAAATTATTCGATTTAAATCAAGAGGCTTTATCCAAAAGTAAGTCTGCTTTGGAAGTTACTTTATCTAAATTGGTTGAAAAAGGAAAAATGGATTCAGTCGAGAAAAACCGAATCCAAAGCAATATTTCGTATGTGAGTACCATGAAGGAATTAGCCGATTCGGATTTGGTTATAGAAGCCATTGTTGAAAATCTGGAAGTCAAGCGAAAGGTATTCTCCGAATTGGAGGAACTGGTCTCAAAAGACACCATTCTGGCATCCAACACCTCCTCACTTTCAATAGCTTCCATTGCTGCGTCTTGTAAAACTCCAGATCGCGTCATTGGAATTCACTTTTTTAATCCGGCACCCTTAATGCAACTAGTGGAAGTTATTCCTGCCGTGCAAACCAGCAACGAAGTGTTAGAAAAAGCGGTGCAAATCATCTCCAATTGGAAGAAGGTTGTCGCTGTTGCCAAAGATACTCCAGGGTTTATTGTAAACCGAGTTGCGCGTTCATTTTATAGTGAAAGTATCCGAATTTATGAAGAAGGAATGGCTGATTTTGCCACAATCGATTGGGCTTTAAAGACTGAAGGTAATTTCCGTATGGGCCCATTTGAATTAATGGATTTCATCGGGCATGATGTAAATTATGTTGTCACCGAAACGGTTTTCAACGCCTTTTATTTCGATCCAAAGTTTAAACCTTCTTTCACACAAAAACGATTGGTAGAAGCAGGATTTTTAGGAAGAAAAACAGGAAGAGGTTTTTATGATTATTCATCAGAATTACCAAAACCTACGGAAAACAGTACACTTGCAAAAGAAATTTTTGATCGAGTAATTGTAATGTTAATTAATGAAGCAGCCGATACTTTGTTTTTAAATATTGCTTCCGCAAAAGATATAGATAATGCCATGACGAAAGGAGTGAATTATCCAAAAGGATTGTTGGCTTGGGCAGATGAACTCGGAATTGATTGGTGCGTAGAAAAATTAGATGCACTTTACAATGAATACCATGAGGATCGTTACAGATGCAGTCCGATTTTACGCAGAATGGCAAGAGAGAATAACAAATTTTTCAATTAACGATGTTTGAAATAGTTTGAGTTCAGCATTCAACAATCAAATAAATCAAAATGGAAGGAACTAAAATACCATACAAAATGTTAAGCCAAGACCCATACAGTCAGTGGCTTGGTATTGAAATTTTAGAATGTGAAATTGGGCGTTGTAAAGTGGCAATGACCGTTCGTAAAGAAATGTTGAACAGCATGAACAAAGCACATGGCGGCATCACTTATTCTTTGGCAGACACTGCTTTTGGATTTGCAGCCAACACCCATGGTAAATTTGCCGTTTCCATTGAAACATCCATAAATCATATAGAGGCAGTTAATGAAGGAGATTATTTAGTTGCCGAATCGGTAATTGAAAAAGTAAACAACAAATTGGGATTCAATATTATTGAAGTGAAACGAGGTGATGAAATGGTAGCACTTTTTAAAGGTGTTGTGTATCGTACTCAAAAAGAATGGGATTGATTAATTATGAATTAATAATTAGAAGTTATGAGTGAAAGTATTATAAAAGTTAAGAGTTTTGATTTAGCAATTTCAGGGGTTAATTTTTATAAATATTTAGTAAATGAAAAGAAGGAATTTGTAATGAGTAAACAGTTTTTAAGATCAATAACTTCTGTTGGAGCTAATGTAAGAGAAGCTGTAAATGCTCAAAGTAAATTGGATTTTATTCATAAGTTGGCAATAGCCCAAAAAGAATGTGATGAAACATTGTATTGGCTTGAATTATTAAATGCAACAAAATATGTTGAGGAGAATGATTTTAATCCAATCTACAAACAAACAACTGAAGTATTAAAAATAATTAAAAGTATAATTATTACAACAAAGAAAAATATACAAGTTAAGAACAAATAATTCATAACTAATAATTCATAATTATCGAAATGGAAGCATACATTATAGACGGAGTTCGTACTCCAATTGGAAGTTATCAAGGAACTCTCGCTCCAGTTAGAGCTGATGATTTAGGGGCATTGGTTATAAAATCGGTTACAGATAAAAACCCTGCTATTCCTTTGGAGGCATATGACGATGTAATTCTGGGTTGCGCCAATCAAGCGGGTGATGATAATCGCAATGTGGCTCGAATGTCATTGCTTCTTGCTGGGTTGCCGTATTCAGTAACGGGAGAAACCGTAAACCGTTTGTGTAGTTCGGGTCTTTCAGCAATTATTCATGCAAGTCGCGCAATAAAAGCGGGAGACGGACATGTTTTTATTGCGGGTGGAGTTGAGAATATGACACGCGGACCGTTGGTGGTTTCCAAACCATCAACTGCTTTTGGAACCGATTCTAAAATGTATGATTCTAGTTTTGGGTGGCGTTTTGTAAACCCTAAAATGCACGCCATGTATGGTACCGATGCTATGGGTGAAACCGCCGAAAATTTAGTTGAAAAATATAATATTACTCGTGAAGACCAAGATGCTTTTGCTTTGCATAGCCAACAAAAAACAGCCGCAGCTCAGGCTTCAGGAAGATTAGCAAAAGAAATAGTAACCGTTGAAATTCCACAACGAAAAGGCGATGCCATCCAGTTTTCAAAAGATGAGTTTGTAAAACCATCTACTTCTTTAGAAGGGTTATCCAAATTACGACCTGCCTTCAAAAAAGACGGAAGCGTAACTGCAGGAAATTCTTCAGGGTTGAACGATGGAGCGGCAGCAACAATTATCGCTTCTGCGGAAGCGGTACAAAAATACAACTTGAAACCTTTAGCGCGAATTGTGAGTTCGGCAGTGGTGGGAGTAGAGCCACGAATTATGGGAATCGGACCTGTGTATGCCTCAAAAAAAGCTTTAGAAAAAGCAGGTTTGACTCTAGATCAAATGGATGTAATTGAATTGAATGAAGCATTTGCAGCGCAAAGTATTGCTTGCATTCGCGAACTGGGATTGCAAGACAACGACCCAAGAATAAACCCAAATGGTGGTGCTATTGCAATAGGGCATCCACTTGGAGTAACCGGTGCTAGAATTTTATATTCTGCTGCGTTGGAGTTGCAATTAACCCAAAAAAGATATGCCTTAATTACCATGTGTATAGGCGTTGGACAAGGTTATGCAGTAATTATTGAAAGAGTATAGATTAACGATTTTTGAACTTTTTTCAATTAACAGTCAAATAGAAAATATGAATAAAACACAACATTACGTACTTGGAAAATGGACTTCGGCAACTGGCGAAGGAAAAGCGTCTTATGATGCGGTAACGGGTGAATTCATTGCAGAAACTTCGGTGGAAGGATTGGATATTCCTGCTATTTTACATTATGGAAGAACCAAAGGCGGCGAGAAATTACGCAAAATGACCTTCCAAGAACGCGGAAATATGATTAAAAGTTTGGCGCTATATTTAACCAAACGCAAAGAAGCATTCTACGAAATTAGTTATAAAACCGGTGCGACACGTGTTGATTCATGGATTGATATTGAAGGAGGTTTCGGGAATTTGTATGCCAATGCGTCGTTGCGAAAGTTATTTCCAAATCAGCCGTATCATGTAGAAGGTGATCCAATTGATTTGTCAAAAGGGGGTCGTTTCATGGCACACCATATTTTGGTTCCAAAAAAAGGAGTCGCCATTCACATCAATGCGTTCAACTTTCCTATTTGGGGAATGCTAGAAAAATGTGCGGTTAACTGGATGGCCGGAATGCCAGCCGTTGTGTTGCCAGCCCCTGTTACTGCTTATTTAACAGAGGCCGTAGTGAGAGAAATTATAGCTTCTAATATTTTGCCGGAAGGCGCATTGCAATTAATTTCAGGTACGGCTAAAAATATATTTGACACCGTTGAAAGTCAGGATGTAATTACCTTTACGGGATCTGCTACAACCGGAAGATTGCTAAAAGCACATCCTAGAATTATACAAGAAGCGGTTCCGTTTACAATGGAGGCCGATTCGTTAAATGCTTCTATTTTAGGTGAAGATGCCGTTCCAGGCACACCTGAATTTGATTTGTTTATCAATCAGGCGCGAAGCGAAATCACCGTGAAAGCGGGTCAGAAATGTACCGCTATTCGTAGAATGATTGTTCCTGAGAAACTTATTGATGAAGTGCAAAATGTTCTTTCAAAATCGTTGGATAAAGTAACTGTTGGTGACCCACGATTGAAAGAAGTGCGCATGGGTGCTTTGGTTAGTAAAGACCAAGTTGAAGTGCTTAAAAATAGAGTTTCGGAGTTATCTAAAACCTCCAAATTGGTTTATGGCGATTTAGAAAAAGTGAATTTAATTGGTGCCGATGCAAAAGGTGCTTTTGTGAGTCCGATTTTACTTCGTGAGGATCAACCGTTCCAAAATACTTCCGTGCATGAAACGGAAGCGTTCGGACCTGTTTCAACCTTAATGCCTTATGCAACTTTAGAGGAAGCTGTAGAATTAGCACAAATGGGTAAAGGTTCTTTGGTTTCCTCCATAGTTACCAATTCTGATGCGATTGCCAAAGATTATGTAGTCAATGCGGCTTCGCATCACGGAAGAATTTTAGTGCTGAATCGCGAAAATGCAAAACAAAGTACCGGTCACGGTTCGCCATTGCCTTTATTGGTTCATGGAGGTCCAGGGCGTGCTGGTGGAGGTGAAGAAATGGGTGGAGTTCGCGGGATTACGCATTACATGCAGCGTTGTGCTATTCAAGGTTCGCCAACAACATTAACCGAAATCACCGGAATTTACCAAGCGAATTCAGCGTACAAAGAAATAACCCAACATCCGTTTCAATACCACTGGGAAGACATCCAACCAGGAATGTCGTTGCATACTCATAACAGAACGGTAACCGATACCGATATCATAAATTTTGCCAACCTTACTTGGGATCATTTTTATGCCCATACCGATATTACCTCTTTGGACGGAAGTATATTTAAGAAAAGAACCGCGCACGGCTACTTTATTTTGGCAGCAGCTGCAGGTTTATTCGTGTATCCAAATAAAGGTCCGGTAGCAGCCAATTACGGATTGGAAGAGTGCCGTTTCTTGCGTCCAATTTACCACAACGACACCGTTTATGTGCGCTTGACTTGCAAGCAAAAAGTAGATCGTGATGTGGCTTCCGCCGAACATCCAAGCGGAATTGTAAAATGGTTTGTAGAGGTTTTTGACACTACTGATGAATTAGTGGCTGTGGCTACAATCTTGACCATGGTTCAGAAAAAGCAAGAAGTTTTTGTGGAAATGACCGATGAAAAAATAGCAGAATGCATCAATAAATTAACCGAAGATTCTATACCAAAATGGGGCACCATGTCGGCGCAACATATGTTGGAGCATTTAGAATTTGGCTACCAAATCGCATCGGGTGAAATTCAAGATTTTGAAATTACCACACCTGAGCAGAATATAGAAAAAGTGCGAAACACACTTTATAATTATAAAAAAATGCCGCAAAATTTTGATTTTCCTTTAGCAGAAAAATCAAAAATAAAAGACTTGAAGTACGCTGATTTATCGGAAGCTAAAAACAAAATGTTGGAAGCTCGTTCAGCTTATCTTGATTTCTTTAAACAAAATCCAGAAGCACTATTGAAAAATGCCGTTTTTGGAGAAATGAATCGCTATGAATGGTATTTATTAGAAAGAAAACATTTGAACCATCATTTTGAACAGTTTGGATTAGTATAATTAACGATTGAAGATTAACGATTTTTGATTTTTAGAAGTAATTAAAATCATCAATCAACAATCAGCAATCTAGAATCAACAATTATTATGAGCGCTTACGTAAAACATAACATAGAAAATCACATTGCAACGATTGAATTTTTTCATCCGGAGCAAAATTCATTGCCGGGAACTATTTTGGCGCAATTGGCCAATACGATTACCGAAGTTGGAAATCGCGATGAGGTAAAAGTAATTATTTTAAAAAGTGGACGCGACCGAACCTTTTGTGCCGGAGCTAGCTTTCAAGAATTAATTTCAATTAACGATGCGGCAACCGGAAAAGTATTTTTCTCGGGTTTTGCCAATGTCATTAATGCGATGCGCAAATGTCCGAAGTTCATCATCGGGCGCATACAAGGAAAAACTGTGGGGGGTGGAGTTGGAATAGCTGCGGCAACCGATTATTGTATGGCAACTAAATTTGCATCCATAAAATTATCCGAATTAAATGTCGGAATCGGACCATTTGTAGTTTCACCTGCCATTGAAAGAAAAATGGGTGTTTCAGCTATGTCTCAAATTGCTATTGATGCCAATTCGTTTTACGATGCCAATTGGGCAAAAGAGAAAGGGTTGTTTGCCAATGTTTTTCAATCTATTGAAGAAATGGACGAAGCCGTTCAAAAATTTGCCGAACATTTATGTACCTACAACCCGGAAGCCATGCTCGAAATGAAAAAAGTTTTTTGGAGAGGCACCGAAGATTGGGATAATTTATTAGCCGAAAGAGCCGCAATCAGCGGAAGATTGGTGTTGTCTGATTTTACAAAAGAAACATTGAAGAAGTTTAAATAGGGTCTAAGGTTTGAGGTGTTGGGTATTTGAAAAAACCTAGAACCTACAACCTAGAACCTAATACCTATTAAAATGATATACGAATTTAAAGGATTTATTCCGGTTGTTCACGAAAGTAGTTTCATTCATCCTCAGTCTGCGGTCACGGGGAATGTAATTATTGGGAAAGATGTGTATGTTGGTCCGGGTGCTGCCATTCGTGGCGATTGGGGCGAAATTATTATTGAAGACGGATGTAATGTGCAAGAGAATTGCACCATTCATATGTTTCCAGGAAAGACCATGGTTTTAAAAGCGGGAGCGCATATAGGTCACGGTGCAATTATTCACGGAGCCAATATTGGTGCCAATACGCTTATCGGAATGAATGCCGTAATTATGGATGATGTAACTATTGGAGATGAATGTATCGTGGGCGCGTTAAGTTTTGTAAAAGCCGGTACACAAATTCCGAATCGAAAAATGGTGGTTGGAAATCCGGCTGCAATAATTAAAGATGTTTCCGATGAAATGATCGAATGGAAAACCAAAGGAACTGCTTTGTACCAACAATTACCAAAAGAATGTTACGAAACATTAAAAGCGGTTGAGCCTTTGCGTGAAATTCCGGCCAATAGACCAACGCAAGAAGCGTTTTATGCTACGTTAAATGAATTTAAGAAAAAGTGATTGAATGATTAAAATTGAAAATCCAAAATATAAAAGTGCATTTTTAACACTATCGTTTTATACAATATATATCTTTTTGATTATTATCAGATATAAATTAATGCCATCAGGAAAAGGAATGATGATTCTTGAAACTATTGCTCCAATAGTAATGCCATTAATAGCTTTGATACTCTTGTTAAAAAATATTTGGCAATATTATAATAGAGCGAAAACAAACATTTTTTCAATTATAATTCATGCAACAATAATTTTGATTTATATTCTTTTGATTATAAAATATTTAGGTTAACATAACCAAAAACAAAAATGATAATAGAATTCAAAATGCCCAAAATGGGCGAAAGCATATCCGAAGCAACGATAATCAGTTGGGTGAAAAGCGTGGGTGATTATGTGGAAGCCGAAGAAACGATATTAGAAGTTGCTACCGATAAAGTAGATAGCGAAGTGCCTGCGCCCGCTTCTGGGGTGATTACTGAAATTCGGTTTCAGAAAGATGCTGTTGTTGAGGTAGGTACTGTTTTGGCTTTGATTGAAGAGACAGCTGGAAGCCAAAAGCCAGAGGTTGGAAGAAAAAAAATAGAAGTTAAAAAAGAGCAAGTTGTTGAAGTTCCACAAACTAAAACACAAAACTCAAAATTCATAGCTAATCCTGACGCTTTCATTTCGCCATTAATAATATCCATTGCTCAAAAAGAAAATCTATCTATCGAGGAGTTGCAAACCATTTCGGGGTCAGGGGCAGACGGGCGTTTACAAAAAAGCGATGTTTTTAATTATTTAAAAAACCGTAAATATCCAATTCAGTCCAAACCTATAATTGACAACCGTCAACCGTCAACTTCTTCTTATCCGAAACCAAAAATCAATTTTGTTGAAGGAAAAGACCGGATTGTAGAAATGGATCGCATGCGCAAAATGATTGCCGATCACATGGTTTATTCCAAACAAACTTCGCCTCACGTGACTTCCTATATTGAAGTGGATGTGACGAATTTGGTGAATTGGAGAAACGAAAACAAAGATAAATTCCAAGAGAAATACAACGAGAAACTGACATTTACTCCGGTTTTTGTTCAGGCTGTGGCCAAAGCAATAGCCGATTTCCCAATGATTAATGTTTCTGTGGATGAGAAAAATATCATCGTGCATAACGACATCCATATTGGAATGGCAACGGCTTTACCAAATGGAAATTTAATTGTTCCGGTGGTGAAAAATGCCAATGAAAAAGACCTTGTTGCATTAGCTAAAGATGTTAATTATTTGGCGGATGCCTCACGAAACAACAAATTAAAACCAGAAGAAATACATGGAAGTACTTTCACGATTTCCAATGTGGGAACCTTTGGAAGTTTAATGGGAACTCCCATAATTAACCAACCCGAAGTTGCCATTTTAGCTCTCGGAATTATCAAAAAGCGTGCTGAAGTAATCACGACTTCCAAAGGAGATGAAATTGCCATTCGCAGTATGATGTACCTTTCGCTATCCTTTGATCACCGCGTAGTAGATGGTTATTTAGGAGGTTCTTTTTTAAGAAAAATCGGCGATTATTTAGAACAATTTGATACAAACACAACACTATAATTAAGGAATAAGAATATGAAATTTGACATTAAAATAAACAAAGTTGCGCAGTCTAAAGTTAGCCAAGTTGATTTGGATAATGTAATCATGGGATACAATTTTACCGATCACCTATTTATTTGTGATTATGAAAACGGAGAATGGCAGAACCCAAGAATTGAGCCACTAGAATTAATTCCGACGCATCCAGCTGCTATGGCGTTGCATTATGGGCAGGCTATTTTTGAAGGAATGAAAGCGACTTTGGGTAAAGACGGAACGGCTTTATTGTTTCGTCCAATAGAAAATGCAAAGCGTTTGAATCATAGTGCGGACCGAATGGGAATGCCTGCTTTTCCTGAAGAATTATTTGTGGAGACATTAAAAAAATTCACTGCTTTAGAAAAAGAATGGATTCCGCGTAAAATTGGTAGCGCCTTGTACTTAAGACCGTTTATGTATGCCGATGAGCCTTTTATAGGAATGCGTGCTGCAAATAACTATAAGTTTATTGTGATGGCTTCTCCTACTGGGCCTTTGTACAGTAGAAAAATTAAATTATTTGCCGAAAAAACATTTGTTCGAGCGGTAAATGGTGGAACCGGAGAAGCAAAAGCGGCAGGAAATTATGCTGCGGCTATTCGCCCAACCGAATACGCAAAAGCAAAAGGGTACGACCAAGTATTGTGGTTGGATCCTTATAATTTTGAATACATTCAGGAAGTAGGAACCATGAATATTTTTATCAAAATTGGAGGTAAATTCATTACTCCCGATTTGAGTGGTTCGATATTGTCTGGAATTACACGAATGAGTGCCATTGATTTATTGCGAAGCAAAGGATTTGAAGTAACTGAAAGACCAATCACCATTTCTGAAATTGTAGAAGCGTCGAATAATGGCACTTTAGAAGAAGCCTTCGGAACCGGAACTGCGGTAGGAATTGCGATGATAGAAGAAATTGGAAATGAAGAATTGGCGATTAAATTCCCAGAAAACAATCCGGTTTCTGTAATGGTAAATGATACCTTGAATGGAATTAAAGTTCAAGATATCAAAGATGAATTTGGTTGGATTGTAGAAGCAAAATAGTTTTTTTCAATTCCAAAATAACCCAGAATAAGTATCAATGTTAGATAAAAAAATATTAGAAAAAGCCTTCTCCACTATGGCCACTGCCAAGGCCATGGCGAACTTGTATGAAGACAATTTCAAAATAGTTTCTAAATACGTACACGCCACTTCGCGTGGGCATGAGGCCATTCAAATCGCTATGGCAATGCAATTATTACCGCAAGATTATGCCTTTCCTTATTATCGCGATGATGCGATGTTACTGGGAATTGGAATGCAACCGTATGATTTGATGTTGCAATTAATGGCTAAAAAAGATGATCCGTTTTCGGGAGGGCGTACCTATTATTGTCACCCAAGTTTGAAGGATGCCGATAAGCCAAAAATTCCGCATCAATCTTCGGCAACGGGCATGCAAGCCATTCCGGCAACGGGAGCTGCGATGGGATTTTGGTATAAAGAAAATACAGGAATTCAGGATGAAAATCAAGAAAATCCAATAGTGGTTTGCTCGCTTGGTGATGCTTCGGTAACTGAAGGAGAAATTGCTGAAGCGCTTCAAATGGCAGCTTTAAAACAGCTTCCAATTTTATATTTGGTTCAAGATAACGGTTGGGATATATCGGCGAATGCTGCCGAAACGCGAGCTCAAAATGCCTTTGAATATGCCAAAGGATTTCACGGAATTGATGCGATTTCTATTGATGGCGCCATTTTTTCTGAAAGTTATGAGGCCGTTCAAAAAGTAGTGCAGACTATTCGAAAGGAGCGTCGTCCGTTTTTAGTACATGCTAAAGTTCCGTTGTTGAATCACCATACTTCTGGGGTTCGAATGGAATGGTACCGTGATGATTTGGAAGAAGCGCAATCTCGAGATCCGTATCCGGTTTTAATAAAACAATTATTGGATGCCGGATTTACTTCGGAAGAAATAAAAAATATTGAACAAAATGCGGTTGCCAAAGTGCAAGCCGATTTTGATAAAGCACAACAGGCAGAAGACCCTTCTCCAGAAGATTTATTCACGCATGATTTTGCTCCAACTCCAATTACGGAAGAAGTAGGCGATCGAAATCCGGAGCGGGAAGAAAAAGTGGTGATGGTTGATTGTGCTCTTTTTGCTGTGGAAGAATTAATGAAAAAACATTCCGAATGTTTGCTTTACGGACAAGATGTAGGCGGAAGATTGGGTGGTGTTTTTAGAGAAGCCGCTACATTGGCACAAAAATTTGGCGACGACCGCGTTTTTAATACACCAATTCAAGAGGCTTTTATTGTTGGTTCAACTGTCGGAATGTCGGCTGTTGGTTTGAAACCAATTGTTGAGGTGCAGTTTGCCGATTACATTTGGCCGGGATTGAATCAGCTGTTTACAGAAGTGAGTCGTTCGTGTTATTTATCGAATGGTAAATGGCCGGTAAGTATGATTTTACGTGTGCCTATTGGTGCTTACGGCAGCGGTGGGCCTTATCATTCTTCTTCTGTAGAAAGTGTGCTGACCAATATCCGCGGAATCAAAATTGCGTACCCTAGTAATGGTGCCGACTTAAAAGGATTGCTAAAAGCCGCTTATTACGACCCAAATCCGGTGGTGATTTTAGAGCATAAAGGTTTGTATTGGAGTAAAGTAAAAGGTACAGATGCAGCTCGTGTGAATGAGCCAAGTGAGAATTATATTTTGCCTTTTGGAAAGGCCAATGTGGTACAGGAAATTTGGGAGCAAGAAGAGGAAGAAACCATTTCTGTAATTACATACGGAATGGGCGTGCATTGGGCATTGAATGCTTCAGCAGAGATTCTAAAACAAGCTCAAGACGATAAACAACGAATTGAAATTATCGATTTGCGTACCTTGTATCCATTGGATGAAGAAGCGATTTTTAAATCGGTTAAGAAAACCAAAAAATGTTTGGTTGTCACTGAAGAGCCAACTAATAATTCCTTTGCGAGAAGTTTGGCAGGATTAATTCAGGAAAAATGTTTCAAGTATTTGGATGCGCCAGTAATGGTTATTGGTTCGGAAAATATGCCGGCTATTCCGCTGAATAGCACCTTAGAGTTTACCATGATTCCGAATGTGGATAAGGTCCGATTAAAAATGGAAGAACTTTTAAAGTATTAAATCATAATAAAAAACCACAACTCAGTTGTTGTTTTTTATTATGATTAGGTTACTTTTTTTGAGGAGGATATTGTTCTAGAATTTTATCCACAAATTCTTTGATTCGTGCATCTTTTTGCTCTACATCTTTGGTTAAATAGCCACTTCCTTCACCTTGCCAAATCAATTCTTTAGTTTTTGCATCTAAAAGATCAATGAATAAAGATCCTTCTGGAGTAACAAAAGTGGAGGAATAACCCATTCCAAAACCTGGTCCCCAGCCCCAGCCCCAGCCGAAACCTGAATTATTATAAACGTCTACACGTTGGTTTTCTTTAGTAAAAATACTCACCAATAAATCAGGCGTTTCGCTTTTAGAAAAACCTTTTAAAGCTAGTGCTTCGTCAATAGAATGAAGAATTCGTTTTTTGTCTAAATCGGAAATTTCAACTTTATCCACGGCGCTTTTAAGATAAGCATAGGTTTTATAACTGTCGAAATTTGCTTTTTTGTCGTAATCGACATTTACTCTAACTGAACTACATGAAGTTACTATTAAAAGTAAAAATAGAGGAACTAGTTTTATTGCTTTCATAATTGGAGAGTTCATAGATTAAACAAATATTATTTCATATCAAAGTTAATAAAAATAAACTTGCAACTACTTTTTGTATTCTTAATTAACAATTTACACAGAAGTTTTAACACTAATTAACAAGGGTTTAGGTTTTTTGTTTGAGCCATTTTTGACCATTAGGTCTTCTGTGAGGGCATCCCGGCCAGCAACAAGGGTTGCGTTTTCCTTCCATTAATTCTTCTCTCAATCTTTTAATATGGTCTTCTCTTGTTTCTTGTTTTTTGACAATTGTGACCCAACAAATCCATTCATTTCGTTGAATGGGTGTTAGTTTATTCCATTTTTCAAGAAGAGTTGCGTTCGATGATAATGTCGTTTGCATGTCATCTGGTACTTCATGTAAAATACCGTTTAAGATTTCAATAGTCATTATGAGTTACTATTAAATGAAATTTATCATGATCAAATACTTGCTAAGTTTTTTTTGATTTTTATCATAAGTACATCGGGTGTAACCCTTGGCAAATTACTAATAAACCAATTCAAAAATCCAACAACTTTCTTGCTTTTTCCATTTAAAAAGAGTTCAACTCCGGCTTTTGCAACGACCTGTACAGGCATTGGTTTGTTGATTTTCATGGCGTTAGTTTTACGCATTGAATTGGTGTGGAATTCAGTTTCTACTGCACCAGGACAGAGCGCTGTAAGGGTAACGCCAGTTCCTTGTAATTCAGAAGATACGGTTTCTGTAAAGGCTAGAACGAAACTTTTTGTAGCCGAATAAACAGAATAGTAAGGGAAGGGTATAAATGAAAGTATGGATGCGACATTCATGATTTTGCCTTTGCCTAATTGCACCATTTCTGAGCCAAACAATTTTGTAAGTCCAACTAATGCCGAGATGTTTACAGCAATCATTTCGTTGTCTTTTTTTAATGGCATTTCAACAAAATCACCATAGTCTCCAAAGCCTGCATTGTTAATTAAACCGGTTACTAGTAAATTAGATTCTTTGACCTTATTATGTAAATCTTCAGCAGAATTTGGTTTAGACAAATCAAAAAGAAAATAGAATACTTCAATTTCAAACTTATGTTTCAATTCATTAGAAAGTTCCTCTAATTTATCTTGACTTCGGGCTACCAATATTAAATTATGTTTTTTTGACGCTAAAATTTTTGCCATTTCATAGCCAATACCCGAGCTTGCTCCTGTTATTAAAGTAAATTCTTTCATTTTTAGTTCTTAAAGCTTTTGTTTATTTTACAAATCTAATTAATTAAATGGATCTTTTTTTTACAAATTGAATTGTGAATGGCATTTGAATTAAAAAATAGAAGCATTTACCTTAACTAATCCTCCTCTTTTTCATTGTTTTAGGTTAATTTCTAGTCTCTTTTTTTGTTGTTTTGTAAAAAAGTAGTACTTTTGCAATCCTTTTGGCGAAGAAGAGTTTCCATTAGGAATCAATTATTTATGTAAAACACTGCTGCTGTTATCTACCGCATTAAGAAACTCGAGAGGCACGGCATACAAATTTTTTATCAGCATGTCTGAATTAAATAAAGAACAACAAGCATTTTTAACTGAATTTAACTGGCACAATTACGCAGAAGGAATTGATGCAGTAGATCAAAAAAACTTGCAAGAATTTGAAGATTTAGTATCAAAAACTTTTATTGATACCGATCAAGAAGAAGTAGTAGAAGGTGTAGTAGTAAGAATTACTGATCGTGATGCTATTGTTGACATCAACGCAAAATCGGAAGGTGTTATTTCATTAAACGAATTCCGTTACAACCCAAACTTAAAAGTGGGTGACAAAGTAGAAGTATTAATTGACATCCGTGAGGACAAAACAGGTCAGTTAGTATTATCTCACAGAAAAGCTAGAACAATTAAATCTTGGGATAGAGTTATTTCTGCTAATGAAACTGGAGAAATCGTTCAAGGTTTCGTTAAATGTAGAACTAAAGGTGGTATGATTGTAGATGTTTTCGGAATTGAAGCATTCTTACCAGGTTCACAAATTGATGTGAAACCAATCCGTGACTACGATGTATATGTGAATAAAATGATGGAATTTAAAGTTGTTAAAATCAACCACGAATTCAAAAATGTTGTTGTATCTCACAAAGCGCTTATCGAAGCAGATATCGAAGTACAGAAAAAAGAAATCATTGGTCAATTAGAAAAAGGACAAGTATTAGAAGGTATTGTTAAAAACATTACTTCTTATGGTGTGTTTATTGACTTAGGTGGTGTAGATGGATTAATCCACATTACAGATCTTTCTTGGTCAAGAATCAATCACCCAAGTGAAGTTCTTGAATTAGACCAAAAATTAAACGTAGTAATTCTTGATTTTGATGATGAGAAAACAAGAATCCAATTAGGTTTAAAACAATTAAACGCACACCCATGGGATGCTCTTGGAGCTGAACTAAAAGTAGGTGATAAAGTGAAAGGTAAAGTTGTAGTTATTGCTGATTACGGTGCTTTCATTGAAGTTGCTGAAGGTGTTGAAGGTTTAATCCACGTTTCTGAAATGTCATGGTCTACGCATTTAAGAAGTGCGCAAGATTTCGTGAAAGTAGGAGATGTAGTTGAAGCTGTTGTTTTAACATTAGACAGAGACGAAAGAAAAATGTCTTTAGGTATCAAACAATTAACTCAAGATCCATGGACAGACATCACTGCGAAATATCCAGTGGGTTCTAAACATACAGGTATCGTAAGAAACTTTACTAACTTTGGTATCTTCGTAGAATTAGAAGAAGGTATTGATGGTTTAGTTTATATTTCTGATTTATCTTGGACTAAAAAAATCAAACATCCATCAGAATTTGTTAACGTAGGTGACAAGTTAGAAGTTGTTGTATTAGAATTAGATGTTGACGGACGTAAATTATCTTTAGGTCACAAACAAACTACTGCTAATCCATGGGATAAACACGAAGCAGCTTTTGCTGTAGGAACTATCCATAACGGAACTATTGCTGAAATCGTTGACAAAGGTGCTACTGTAGATTTTGGAGATGATGTTGTTGCATTTATTCCAACACGTCACTTAGAAAAAGAAGACGGTAAAAAATTGAAAAAAGGCGATGCTGCTGATTTCAAAGTTATCGAGTTCAACAAAGAATTCAAAAGAGTAGTTGCTTCGCACACTGCTATCTTTAGAGAAGAAGAAGAGAAAAATGTTAAAGCTGCTACAGAATCTGTTGCTGCTGCTAACAGTAACAATCAAGCTTCAACTTTAGGAGATAACAATGATATTCTTGCTGAATTAAAAGCTAAAATGGAAAAAGGAGGTAAATAATCTCCATTCTAATACTAGTAAAAGCGTTACTTCGGTAACGCTTTTTTTTGTTTCAATTCTAAAAAAAAACACTCCCAATTGGGAGTGTTTTTTTTATAAAAGAAAGTTACTAATTATCTCAATTGAGCTCCAAGTTCGCTTTCAAAGTTGGATTGAAGTTTGCTCATGATTTTGTCAATTTGAGAATCAGTAAGTGTTTTTGTTGCGTCCTGAATGGTAAAACTTACCGCATACGATTTTTTCCCTTCCGGCAAATTCTTCCCTTCATATACATCAAATAGATTGATGTTTTTAAGCAATGATTTTTCCGTTTGCAGTGCAATTTTATAAATAGATTCAAATGCTATATTAGCATCAACTAATAAGGCAAAGTCTCTGCGCACTTCTGGATATTTTGGAATAGGTGTAAATTTGATTTTATTCGATAATACCTTAAGAATTATATCCCACTGAAATTCAGCATAAAATACTTCTTGCTTAATGTCAAAATTTTTGGTAATTGATTTTTTTACCGTTCCCATTTCAACCAAAATATCTTTTCCTAAAGCAAATCCAATTCCTTCAGCAAAAACATCACTAGCAACTGGTGTGTTTTGAACAGAGTCAATTCCTAATCTAGTTAAAACAGAATTTACATATCCTTTAAATAAAAAGAAATCGGAAGGTTTTTCTGGATTGGTCCAAGTTTCGGACGAACGATTCCCAGTTGTGAAAAGAGTAAGGTGTTTCTTTTCGCTATAGCCATTTACTAAATTGCGGTAGCTTTTTCCGAATTCAAATAATTTTAAATCGCTACTTTTTCTGTTGATGTTATACGAAATAGCCTCAAGCCCAGAAAACAACATCGATTGTCGCATCGTTGACAAATCGTTGCTCAACGGATTTAACATCGTTACATTATGCTCCTCTTTTAACTGCTCAGATAATTTAACATACTCTGGGGTGGTTAAAGAATTGGCCATCATTTCATGAAATCCTAGGGAATTCAATTGATTGGCAATTACATTTTGAACTTTATAATCTTCGGTTCTTGGCGAATTCGAAACAGTTGCTGTTAATTTATTTGGAATGTTGATGTTGTTGTATCCATACACTCGAAGAATCTCTTCAATTACATCTACTTCTCTTTGAACATCTACTCTATAAGGAGGAATTTGCAATCCAAGACCGGCATCAGAAGTGCTATTTACTTTAATGTCTAAAGAAGCAACAATTTTTTTGATGGTTTCTTTAGGTAATTCTTGACCTATTAATTTGAAGGTTTTTTCGTAGTTCAAGAAAACCGAAAACCCTTCAATTTTCTTTGGATACAAATCAATTACATCAGAAGTGATTTCACCACCTGCAACTTCTTGAATCAATAAAGCAGCACGTTTTAATGCGTATTCTGTAATTTCTGGATCAATACCTCTTTCAAATCGGAACGATGCATCGGTACTTAAACCATGTCTTTTTGCCGTTTTTCTAACCGCCACTGGATTAAAATAGGCACTTTCTAAAAATAGGGAAGTAGTGCTCTCTGAAACACCCGAGTTTTTTCCTCCAAAAACACCAGCAATACAAAGCGCATCATTATCGTCACAAATCATAATGTCTTCTTCGTGAAGCGTTCGCTCAATTCCGTCAAGTGTAATAAACTTAGTTCCCGAAGCAACTGTTTTTACATTTATTTTTCCATTAATTTGGGAAGCATCAAATGCATGAAGCGGTTGACCCAATTCGTGTAATACATAATTCGTGACATCAATCACGTTGTTTTTTGGCGAAAGCCCAATTGCTTTCAATCTATTTTGTAACCAACTTGGAGATTCTTTAATTGTAACTCCAGAAATTGTAACACCACAATAGCGAGGTACCAATTTAGAATCGGCTACATTCACGTCAATTTTTAACGTTCGTTTATCTATTTTAAATTTAGATACCGATGGAGTAATCAATTCTAGTGAAGCATTTTTCTGTAATAAACCGGCTCTCAAATCTCTTGCCACCCCCATGTGCGACATGGCATCAGCGCGATTTGGAGTCAATCCGATTTCAAAAACTTCATCATTTTCAATATTAAAAACTTTTGCAGCAGGAGTTCCTGGAGCCAAGCTGGCATCCAAAATCATAATCCCATCATGGCTAGAACCAAGACCCAATTCGTCTTCGGCACAAATCATACCGTGACTTTCTTGACCTCTAATTTTTCCTTTTTTGATTTCAAATGCTGCACCTTCTTTATCAAAAAGTTGGGTTCCAATTGTTGCAACAGGTACTTTCAGACCAGCAGCCACATTACTAGCGCCACAAACAATTTGAACCGGAGTACCCGATCCAAGATCTACGGTAGTAATTTTTAATCGGTCGGCATCTGGATGTTTTTCGCATGTTAAGACATGACCTACAACAACACCTTCAAGTCCGCCTTGCACCGATTGGTATTTTTCAACCATTTCTACCTCAAGTCCTAAATCAGTAAGGATATCTGAAACTTCTTCTGAAGGCGCGTCTATTTTTAAAAATTGTTTTAACCAGTTGTATGAAATCTTCATGGATTGATTGCTTTTTAAGGGCTCAAAGATACATATTGTACCTTTTACATTAAAATATTATTTTTCTTATTTTATTATTACAATAAATTTTCGTCTACCAAATTTGGAAGAGTTACTTTTAACAAAGGTTGCACTTCCATAGCTCTCTTAATTGCAAAAACAGCACCTTCATTTCGCGCCCAACTTCTTCTTGAAATTCCGTTATTGACATCCCAAAAAAGCATCGATTCCAATCTTTTAGAAGCTTCTTTACTGCCGTCAAGCACCATTCCGAAACCACCATTAATTACTTCGCCCCAGCCAACGCCTCCACCATTATGAATGGAAACCCAAGTTGCACCACGGAAGCTGTCACCAATAACATTGTGAATTGCCATATCGGCTGTGAAGCGAGAGCCATCATAAATATTGGATGTTTCTCTATAAGGTGAATCCGTTCCGGAAACGTCGTGGTGATCGCGACCTAAAATAACATAACCAATTTCTCCACGAGCGATAGCTTGATTAAAAGCTTCTGCAATTTTCATTCTTCCTTCGGCATCGGCATAAAGAATTCGCGCTTGCGAACCTACCACCAATTTATTTTCTTGAGCTCCTTTTATCCATTGGATGTTGTCGGCCATTTGTTGTTGGATTTCTTCGGGTGAATTTTGCATCATTTTTTCCAATACATCACACGCAATTTGATCGGTTTTTGCTAAATCATCCGGATTACCGGATGCACAAACCCATCTAAAAGGGCCAAATCCAAAGTCAAAACACATCGGACCCATAATGTCTTGCACATAACTGTTGTATTTAAAATCGATGTGGTTTTCTGCAAATACATCGGCGCCAGCTCGAGATGCTTCCAATAAAAAGGCATTTCCATAATCAAAGAAATAAGTTCCTTTTGCGGTGTGTTTGTTAATTGCCGCAGCATGACGACGAAGTGTTTTTTGCACTTCTTCTTTAAATTTATCGGGATTGTTCGCCATTAATTCATTGGATTCCTCAAAAGTATAACCAATAGGATAATACCCTCCAGCCCACGGATTGTGTAATGAAGTTTGATCTGAACCCAAATCGATATGCAGATTTTCTTGATCGAATCGCTCCCAAACATCCACCACATTTCCTAAATAAGCAATAGAAACTACTTCCTTGTTTTGCAATGCTTTTTTTACTCGAGGAACTAATTCCTCAATAGAATCAGTTACTTCATTGATCCATCCTTGCGAATGACGAATGTGGGTAATTTTCGGATTTACTTCGGCACAAACCGTTACGCAACCTGCAATATTTCCTGCTTTGGGTTGTGCTCCCGACATTCCGCCTAGTCCCGAGGTTACAAATAATCCGCCTTTTGGTGATTTTTTTATTTTTCTGAATCCGTTTAAAACAGTAATAGTAGTTCCGTGAACAATTCCTTGCGGTCCAATATACATATAACTTCCAGCGGTCATTTGGCCATATTGAGAAACACCTAAGGCATTCATTTTTTCCCAATCGTCGGGCTTAGAATAATTCGGAATTACCATTCCGTTGGTTACAACCACTCTTGGAGCTTCTTTATGCGAAGGGAATAAACCCATAGGGTGACCGGAGTACATAACCAAAGTTTGTTCGTCGGTCATTTCAGATAAATACTGCATGGTCAATCGGTATTGCGCCCAGTTTTGGAACACCGCACCGTTTCCACCATAAGTTATTAATTCGTGCGGGTGTTGTGCCACGGCATGATCCAAGTTGTTTTGAATCATTAACATAATAGCTTTTGCTTGCTCGCTTTTTCCTGGATAATCAGAGATAGGGCGGGCATATATTTTATAATCAGGACGGTAGCGGAACATGTAAATTCTACCATACTTTTCTAATTCTTCTTTAAATTCAGGTAATAATACCTCATGGTGTTTGGAATCAAAATAGCGTAAGGCATTTTTTAAAGCCAATTTTTTTTCTTCAGCAGAAAGAATCTCCTTTCGTTTTGGCGCATGATTTATTGCTGCTTCATAAGGTTTTACATTTGGTAATTCAGATGGAATTCCTTGTGCTATTTCTTCTTTAAAAGTCATATTATTTATTTTCTATGATAATATTCGGGTTGATTTTTTGTAATTCGTTTAGGAATAATTCTTCATTATCAGGAGTAATGTAGAGGTCGTTTAAGTGTTTTGTAAAAATAATTAATCCATTAGTTGTTGTGCCAAATTTATTAAATCCACTCCACATTGTTTCGCCTTTTCGTACTTTATAAATTTTATTGATGTCGGTTTTGTACATCGTAAAAATTATTTTTATCAGAAGAAAATTCCCTTCAATTCTAATTTTTAATTTTAAAATAGAAACAATTAAAATGAAAATTATAATTAGAAAAATACTTTCCATTACTAAAAATGGATAGAATCCATTTTTTTCAAATAACATTAGTAAAGGCATCAGCAACAAAAAAAGAAATAAAAAAATATAAATCAGCCGAAATATACCTGTCAGCTTCTTTGATTGGAATTCCATGTTCATTGTATCAGCTATTTTTTTATAGTTCCTGTTTTTTTATCAAATCCATATGGACAATGGCGACAACCACTTCGGCAACAATGGCCTCTTTTTAAGTGGAATTTTTCGGTAAAAACTTTATAACCTTCGGGTGCAAGATAATAATCTTCACCTTCAATAAGTTTTACTTCTTCTTTGTCTTCTTTCATAGCTACAAATTTAGCAACTTACAACTACTAAATACCATTTCTAATTAATAATTTTGATGGATTTAAATTTCATTTATTTTTAAAATTTAGGGCTTTCGATTCGTAACTTTGTAAAAAATAATTCAATTGGAAGTTTTAACTCAAGAAATTCAAATTAACAACCCATCGGTTAAAGTTGCTATCCGAAGGGAAGATTTGATTCATCCTTTTGTTTCTGGGAATAAATTCCGAAAGTTAAAATACAATTTGCTGCAAGCAAAAAAAGAAAATCTCCACACGCTGCTTACTTTTGGTGGAGCCTTTTCTAATCATATAGCGGCTACAGCATTTGCAGGAAAAGAAAACGGATTTCAAACCATTGGTGTCATTCGCGGGGAAGAATTAGAATCAAAAATCAAAGAAAATCCAACATTGCAATTTGCCCAAGATTGTGGTATGAAATTTGAGTTTGTATCGCGAGAAGAATACCGACAAAAAGAAAGTGAAGCGTTTATTTCAAAATTAAATCACAAATACGGTACTTTTTATTTGGTACCCGAAGGAGGAACCAATGAATTTGCGATAACGGGATGTGAAGAAATTTTGACTTCTGCAGATTCAGAATATGATTATATATGTTGTGCGGTAGGAACAGGAGGCACGATTTCGGGGGTAATTAACAGTAGTTTTGAAGGCCAAAAAATTTTGGGATTTCCGGCGTTAAAAGGAGATTTTTTACAAAAAGATATTCGTAATTTTGCCAAAAAAGAAAATTTTAGTTTAATCACAGATTATCATTTTGGCGGATACGCAAAAGTGACAGAGGATTTAATCGAATTTATTAATTTGTTTTACCAAAAAAATAAAATTCCTTTGGATCCAATTTATACTGGAAAAATGGTTTTTGGCGTTATTGATTTAATACAAAAAAATTATTTTCCTTCAGGGTCTAAAATTCTCCTGATTCACACTGGAGGATTACAAGGAGTGGCCGGAATGAATTTACAATTGAAAAACAAAAATTTACAAACCATACAATTTGATGATTAAGAAATTAGTTTTCGGTATTGCTTTAATTGTTGCTACTTCTTGTGGCACAAATCGCCCTGTTATTGCCTATACTAAGAGTAAAAAAACACCAACAAAAGCAGTTGTTAAGCCTACGCAACCTGTTGCAGTAACTAAAACGCAATCGGTAAATACTGCTGAACCCACACCGGCCAACACAAACAGCACAAGCAATTCAACTGAGGTGCTTGCTGCAACTACTCGCGTGAAAGTTACAACGGCCATGGTGTTGGAATACATTGAAAAATATAAAGAAATTGCCAAACAAGACATGATTGACTACGGAATTCCAGCAAGTATCACGCTTGGTCAAGGGATTTTAGAATCGGGGGCGGGGACTGGGCCTTTGAGTATTCAGGCCAATAATCATTTTGGAATAAAATGCCACAAAGAATGGACGGGACCAAGTATCAATTATGATGATGACGCCGAGCAAGAGTGTTTTAGAAAATACATGGAGCCAAAAGAATCCTATCGTGATCATTCACTATTTTTAACTTCACGGGAACGGTATTCTAAATTATTTAAATTAGAAAAAGATGATTATAAGGCATGGGCAAAAGGCTTGAAAGAAGCGGGTTATGCTACCGATGTTGCCTATCCAACCAAACTTATTGGATTGATAGAGCGCTACCAATTACAAAAATACGATGCCGAAGTTTTGGGCAAAGAATATATTCCAACAGCGGTGAGCTCGGTGGAAAAAAAGACTCCCGCAACCGATTCAAATTCGGATTTGCATGAAGTGATTAAAGGAGATACCTTGTATTCTATTTCAAAACGATATAATATTTCGGTGGAAGATTTGAAAAGAAAAAATAATATTCCGGATTTCGGAATTGCTATAGGCCAAAAATTAATTGTAAAATAAAAGTTCAGCATACATTTTTATGTTATATCAAAGAAGTAGTCAGTTATTTATCGATGCAGAAAAAGTAATTCCAGGAGGAGTAAATTCTCCGGTGAGAGCCTTTAAAGGAGTAGGAGGAACCCCAATTTTTGTAAAAAGAGCCCAAGGTGCTTATTTATATGATGAAGACGGGAATAAATTAATAGACTACATCAATTCGTGGGGGCCTATGATTTTGGGTCATGCCTATCCACCCGTTATTGAAGCCATTACCGAACGAGCAAAAAGCGGAACTTCATTTGGAATGCCTACTGAGTTAGAAACTCAAATTGCGCAATTGGCCGTTTCAATGGTTCCAAATATTGATAAAATTCGATTTGTAAATTCGGGTACCGAAGCATGTATGAGTGCCATTCGAATGGCTCGCGGATTTACTAATAAAAACAAAATAATAAAATTTGCTGGATGTTACCACGGGCATTCTGATTCGTTTTTAATTCAAGCCGGAAGTGGAGCAAGTACTTTTGGAACTCCTAATAGTCCCGGAGTAACTCCAGGTACCGCACAAGATACCTTGTTGGCAAATTACAATGATTTGGAAAGTGTTCGGAATTTATTTGAAGCAAATAAAAATCAAATTGCAGCCTTAATTGTAGAACCCGTTGCCGGAAATATGGGCTGCGTGCCACCTCAAGGTGGATTTTTGGAAGGCTTACGCGAACTATGTACAGAAAATAATGCGTTGCTAATTTTTGATGAGGTAATGACTGGTTTCCGATTGGCAAAAGGGGGCGTTCAAGAATTATATAATATCAAAGCAGATATTGTTTGCTTTGGGAAAGTAATTGGTGGTGGTTTGCCTGTTGGTGCTTTTGCAGCACGAAATGAAATCATGAATTATTTGGCTCCGGTTGGACCTGTTTATCAAGCAGGAACTTTATCGGGAAATCCGTTGGCTATGGCCGCTGGATTGGCCATGTTACAAGAAATAAATGCGAATACTCAATTATTTGATAATTTAGAAAAAAAGACGGCTTACCTTGAGGCAGGAATACATAAAGTACTAACTCAAAACGGAGTTGTTTATACCATCAATAGAGTAGGATCTATGATTTCGGTGCATTTTGATGCGCAACCAGTGGTAGATTTTCAAACTGCAAAAAACGGTGACAACGAAACCTTTAAAAAGTTTTTTCATGGCTTGTTAAAAGAAGGAGTTTACATTGCGCCCTCGGCCTATGAAACTTGGTTTATTACTGATGCGCTTACCTATGAAGATTTAAACTTTACGATTAATGCCATAGATAAAGTTTCGAAGACATTTTAATTAAGTTTATCTGCCTTGCAGCCATAAATTTCTATAATCTCCGTTTTTATCATAATCGGAGGCTTGTTTTTCAATGTTAAAATAACGGTTGCCTCGCGGGTCATTGCCAACGCCTGCCAGATAGGCCCAGTTGCCCCAATTGCTGCACACATCATAGTCAATTAGCTGCTGCTCGAAATAAGCGGCGCCCAATCTCCAATCTAGTTTCAAATCATTGCACAAATAACTTGCTACATTTTGTCGACCACGATTGCTCATGAATCCGGTATGTTTCAATTCGAGCATGTTGGCATCAATAAAATCAACTCCGGTTTTACCCTCTATCCATTTTTGAAGTAGATTTATGTTTGAGTTGATTTCTGAACTTTCTTTGTTCTGGATACCCGCTTTTTGGAATAATTTCACTTTGTGTTTCTTCATCATAAATCGAAAATAATCACGCCATAATAATTCAAAAACCAACCAATAAGTAGAATCATTTGCTCCAAATTGATGCTCGTATTTTTTTAATTCCTGATAGATAAATCGAGGTGAAATACAACCCATGGCCAGCCAAGCAGAAAATTTTGAAGAATAATCCGCCCCGATCATCCCGTTGCGGGTTATTTTATATTCTGAAATGCATTTACTTTCATAAAAATAATGATTCAGTCTAGCAATTGCTTCCGTTTCACCGCCTTTAAAATGAAGCACTGCACGCGTATCAATAGCTTGATGGTTTAATCCCAATTCTTCCAATGTAGTTAGAACCATGGTTTCAATAAATGGAGATTTTATTTGCGGAGGCACATCAAAAGCAGGTCTAATAACAGATTCTTTTTCAGTTTTTTTTCTAAAGTTGGTAAACACATCGGGAATGTCTTTAATAGAAAAAGGTAAATCTTCAGCGTGATACAAGGTGCTGGTGCTGAACGATTCGAAATCACATTTTATTTTAAACAGTGCTTCCTGAACTTTTTGTTCGGTGTTTCGTTCTTCAAAAGCAACCTCTCTTTTAGCAAACACTTTAGTTGCCTTATGTTGCTTTACTAATTTTGGAATTTCCTCTTCGGGTTTCCCTTTTAAAATGACTAAACCAGATCCTATGGCTCTTAAATTCCGATCTAAATCCTCAAGGGATTCCAATAGAAACTGCGCTCTAAAACTACCTGTTTTTTGAAAGCCAAATTTGGTGGTGCCAAATTGTCCCTCATCAAAACAATACACTGGAATAATGGAATCACTCTCTGTGATGGCTTTAATTAAGGTTTCGTTATCGTGTAATCGCAAATCGGTTTTAAACCAAACCACACTTGTTGTCATAATTCGTTAATGTTATTTAAATAATAATCGGCTTGTTCAAGCAAAGCTGTTTTGTCTTCATTTTTCATTTTTCGCCATACATTATACATCATCCCAATGCGAGGATTAGAGGCAAGTTTGCTTTCATTTTTATCATAAAAATTCCAATATAAACTATTGAACGGACAGGCTTTATCACCTGTTTTTATATTTTTTTTGTAAAAGCAACCACCACAATAATGGCTCATTTTATCGATATAGGATGCCGAACTAACATAGGGTTTTGTGCCTACAATTCCGCCATCTGCAAACTGACTCATGCCGCGCGTGTTGGTGATTTCCACCCATTCAAAGGCATCCATGTATATTCCGAGATACCAAGCATCAATAGCATCGGGGTGCACTCCAGCCAAAAGCGCAAAGTTTCCTGTGATCATTAGGCGCTGAATGTGATGTGCATATCCATAGTTTAAGGATTGATTTATGGCGTCTTTTAAGCAGTTCATTTTTGTTTTCCCTGTCCAATACCAATAAGGTAAATCAGCCTGATTATTAAAGAAATTCAAAGTGGCATAATCGGGCATTTTGTTCCAGTAGATGCCGCGCATGTTTTTTTGGATTATTTAATTTTATCTATCGAAATCCATTTTTTGTCACTATTCAATTTGAATGTTCCAATATGCTCTTTATTCCATTCCAATGGAGAAATTAAAGACAAGAAATTTTCGCCATCATCGCCCCGATACAAATGATAGATTTCGCCAATTACAGGTTCAAAAGAAAAATTTGAATTGTAAACCAATTCATTGTTTTCAAATTCTTTCAATAATTTTTCATATTCCTGTCTGAGTTCGTAAAATTTATTTTCAAACTCTTTATTTACCGAACTTATGTTTCTGCTCTTCCAAGAAACGATGTTGTCTATTTTAATTACAGGTGCTCCAACATTTGTAGGATAATTTAATAAACTAGAATTGTAACCAGTTTCCTCATTATATACAACATTGTCAGGTCTTTCTTTCTTCATTATTAATGATTTAGGTGTGCTTTTTTTGGAAATAAAAAATTAACAAATATTTTTGTTTAACAAATGTACAAAATTGTTAAACAATATTTATCTTTACACCAATAAAATTTATCAAATATGGCAACAAAAAAAGCAATACTTACCAAAGATGCAATCGTATCTATGTATATGAATTATGTTTTAGAGCATAATGAAAAGCCAAAATCTGTTTATCAATTTTCGAAACAAAATTCTATTTCAGAAACAGAATTTTATAATTTCTTTGGAACCATTGAAAGCCTCGAGAAAGAAATTTTCAAAATCTTTTTTGATAATACCATTCAGCTTATTCAAAAGGACGAAAATTATGAAACGTATGATATGAAAGGGAAGTTGTTAAGTTTCAATTTTACTTTTTTCGAATTGTTAACTGCCAATAGAAGTTATGTATTGTTGGCTTTAAAAGAACACGGCAACCATCTTAAAAGTTTAATGCAGCTTTCTAGTTTGCGCACGCATTATATTCAATTTGTATCCGGTGTTATTTCTGAGGAAATGCTTGTAAAACAGGAAAAACTTCAAAACATTCAAGAAAAAGCCATTCAAGAATCTTTTTGGGTGCAATTGGTTTTAACCATGAAATTTTGGTTGGATGATAGTTCACCAGCCTTAGAAAAAACGGATATTTATATTGAAAAATCAATTAATACCGCGTTCGAATTAATGAACGCATTTCCATTAGACAGTCTTTTTGATTTTGGAAAATTTCTTTTTAAAGAAAAAATTTATTCCAAATAATGAAAACAATAGACTATATACCTACTTCTAAAATTCAAAGAGCCTCTAAGTTGGTCCAAACTGGAGCAAAAGTAGGGGTGAATTATTTAAAATATTATGGTGAAAAGTTGGTCAATTCTGATTTGAATAAAGACAAGCTGAATGAAAGTAATGCCGAAGATATTTATGATGGCTTGAAGAGTTTGAAGGGGAGTGCTCTTAAAGTGGCTCAGATGTTGAGTATGGATAAGAGTTTTTTACCGCAGGCGTATGTAGAAAAATTCTCACTTTCTCAATTTTCGGTACCACCGCTTTCTGCACCTTTGGTTTTGAAAACTTTTAAAACCAATTTGGGAAAATCACCTTATGAAATTTTTGATGAGTTCAATCCCAATTCGGTTAATGCAGCCAGTATTGGTCAAGTGCATAAAGCCGTAAAAAACGGAAAAAATTTAGCTGTTAAAATCCAATATCCCGGTGTTGCCAACAGTATTTCTTCCGATTTGGCGTTGGTAAAGCCCATTGCCATTAGAATGTTTAATCTTCAGGGTAAGGATTCTGATAAATATTTTAAGGAAGTTGAAGATAAATTGATTGAAGAAACCAACTATTTATTGGAACTAAAACAAAGCCAAGAAGTAGTTGCTGCTTGCAATAAAATTGAAAATTTAATTTTCCCGGCTTATTATCCAGAATATTCTACTGAGAAAATAATCACCATGGATTGGATGTTAGGAATTCACCTTTCAGAATTTGCAGCGGTCAACAAAGATCCTGAAATCGGTAATAAAGTAGGTCAAGCATTGTGGGATTTTTACATGTATCAAATTCACATTTTGAGAAAAGTGCATGCCGATCCGCATCCTGGAAATTTTATGGTGAATGAAGAAAATCAGCTCATAGCACTTGATTTTGGTTGTATGAAAGCAATTCCAAATGATTTCTACACTCCGTATTTTAAATTAATTGATACAAATATCATTAGCAATTCCAAGTTATTTTCGAATATATTATTTGAATTGGAAATACTGAGACTAGATGATTCAATCGAGGAGATTGACTATTTCACTTCGATGTTTCACGATTTATTATCATTGTTTACCAAGCCTTTTCAAACCGAAAATTTTGATTTTTCGGATGATGAATTTTTTGAAAATATCGCCAAACTTGGGGATCGTTTTGCAAATGACACGAATTTAAGAAAAATGAATGGAAACAGAGGCTCCAAGCATTTTATATATATGAACCGCACCTTTTTTGGATTGTATAATTTGTTGTACGATTTAAAAGCTAAAATTGTGGTCAATCAGTTTTTGAAGTATCAGGATCAATAATCAAATGGATTTATTTAGCCAAGAAGGACTCGATAAGAAATTTGAAGTTTTGTCGTTAGAAGACGGTGAAATTTTATTCATGAAAAACTTTTTCGATCTTTCTGAGGCGCAAAACTTGTTTGAGATTTTGCAAAAGACCATAAATTGGAGACAAGAACATATTAAAATGTATGGGAAAACCCATCTCGTACCAAGAAAAACAGCATGGTATGGGGAGGAGGGTTTGAATTATTCCTATTCCAGAATTATTTGTTATCCAGAAAAATGGACAGATGAACTTAATTTCATTAAAAGTGAAATTGAAAAATTAATTCCTTCAGAAAAATTCACTAGTGTATTATTGAATTTATACAACGATGGGAATGATAAAATGGGTTGGCATGCAGATGATGAGAAAGAATTGGGAATCAATCCAACTATAGCTTCGGTGAGTTTTGGTGCAACCCGAAGATTTGATATTAAGCACAAAGAGATTCCTGGAATGCAGTATCAATTTGAATTGACTTCAGGATCTTTATTAATTATGCGAGGGGCTTTGCAACACCATTGGATACATCAAATACCAGCTCAAAAGAAAGTCACTAAACCTCGAATAAATTTAACCTTTAGAACAATAAAAAAGCCTCACTAATGTGAGGCTTTTTTATTGTGCGACAAATAATAAATCAAATTTAATATTGATAAGTAACTTTTAGAAATTAGAATAATTACAGTAATATTTTATCTTGATTTTAGTAAAATTTAATTAAGCTAAATTTTATTAATTTATATTATAAGTAAATTCGGATGTTTTCTGTAAATATTTGTTATTTTTACTTGCTGTCATTTGATGATAACAAAAAATAGTTATCTTAAATTATTAACTAATCAATAAATTTATTTTACATGAAAAATTTACTAATACTATTTACTGCAATTTTGTTTTTGTCCTGTTCAAAGGAAGAAGGATATGGTGGTTTGGCAAAAATAACCGGAAAAGTATACGGTAAAGACATTAATTCAAGCGGAAATTTAGTTGGAGAAGGCTATTTAGGAGATGTTACTGTTTATATCAGTAAAAGCGGAGAAACTGCTTATTTTGATAAAGTTGATTCGGCCTATGATGGTTCATTTACTTTTAAGTTTTTGCATAAAGGAACATATGATATATGGGCATTTGGTGATTGTGATAATTGCTCATGGGATCAAAATTTTACCAAAAAAACAATTACGATTAGTTCTACCAAAGAAACGGTTACTACAGAAGATTTGGTAATCACATTTTAATGATGTTTTCAAATTTAAATTCAAAAATTAACTCTCTTGATTCGATTGGATTGGAAGAATTAGATACTGTTTCTTTATTAAATAGAGTAGATAGTAAATATGTTGTCCCTTTTTTTCAATTGGATTTTATATTTCAATGTTTAAAATCCAATTATTCAATATTAGAAATTGATGGGAAAAGAGTATCCACTTATGAAAATAATTATTTTGAAACCCCAGAATTTTTGTTTTACAAGGATCATCATAATGGATATGTAAATCGAATAAAAGTTAGAAGTAGAAGATTTGTAGAAACAAATAGGTGTTTTTTTGAAATAAAACAGAAAATGCACATTGAGAGAACATCTAAATATAGAGAAGAAATTCCTGAAATTTTAACCTCAATTAATGAAGAGAGAAAGCAAAAGATTCAAGAGCATACTCGAAAAAAGATATCAGATGTAAATTTGATTTTTAAAAATAATTTTAAAAGAATAACATTAGTAGATAAGTTTTTTACAGAACGCATAACAATAGATACAAATTTAACTTATATAAAAAATGAGCAAGAATTGTATTTTGGAGATCTGGCGATCATAGAAATTAAACAATCAAAGAGGAATAGTACATCTGCTTTAAAAGCTTTTTTAAAAGAAAATCAAATTAGAGAAAGAAAGATTAGTAAATACATTTATGGTGTATTAATGTTAGATCCAAACATTAAGAAAAACCAATTTTTACCAACAATTAAAAAAATCAATAAACTAAATTTAATTACAAAATAATGGAAAAAGAGGACGCTTTAGTTGCTGTTTTTGATATGAACTCATTTGCAAATCGATCAATAATTGATTTCGTTTCAATATTAATTTTAGTATTGTTTATCTATTATCCTAAACATAAAAATAAAGATTTTATTTTTAATTATATACTTTTCAATGTTGTGAATTTTATGATTTGTAGCTTGTTGGGTTCGGTTAAAATTAAAGTAGGATTTGCTTTTGGATTGTTTGCAATGTTTTCAATAATTAGATACAGAACAATAGCGATTTCTATCAAAGATATGGGGTATTTCTTTGTGAGTGTTGCCCTTGGAATGATAAATTCTTTAGCTTCAACTGATGACGGATATTTAGTAATAATTATTTGTAATATAGTTGTCCTACTGCTTACATTTGGTTTAGAGCGATTGGATTTTTTAATAAATGAAAATTATAAAGACATTGTATATGATCGGATTGAATTAATTAAACCAGAACATAATAGCGAATTATTGACCGATTTATCAAGTAGAACTGGACTTAAAATTCATAAGGTTGAAGTGATGTCTATAGACTATTTAAAAGATGTAGCTCAAATAAAAGCATATTATTATACAAAAGACAGTATAACAATAAAGACTCATAGCGATAATGATTAAATTTTTCAAAATTTTATTGGTTTTACTATTCTTCTCAATTCAAAGTTTTGGACAATCGAATACAGATTTTCAAACAAGATCTATTTTTTCAGTTGATTACAAATTAAATAAGAAATGGAAACTTGCTTCAGAATATCGTTATTCACTTGAAAATGATTTGCAAAAATTTAGAACAAGTGCAGTACAATTAGAAGCAGAATATGCATTTAATAAGAAGTTAACTTTGTCTGGGGGTTATCGATTTTCAACATCCTATGAAGAGGATAATCATCGTTTCTTTTCGGCATTGAGTTATGAATACAAGATAAATAAGATTTTTACTTTGTCTTCGGTATCCAAGTTTCAATATTCTACAAATAGTTTTGATCCTGACTTTATGAACGAATTTAAAGAGCCAGTAAAAATGTCAAGGCAAAAATTAGGCTTGGATATCAATTTTCCTAAATCTAAATTATCGGTTAGTTCAGGTATAGAAATTTTTTTGAAAACAGATACCCAACCTTATTTCAAATTCAATAGAATGAGGTATTTCTTGGGTTCTGACTATAATTTAAAGAAATATGGAAAAATAGGTCTTCTGGTTTTTTATGACGATAAATACAATCCAAGAAAAGATGATAGAATTGTATTACAAACAAAGTATTCAATTTCTGTTACTGATTTAATTAAAAATGAAAAAAATGAAAAATCTAAGTCAAAATAGTATACTATTCTATTTATTGCTTTTCGTTAATTTTTCAATAGCCCAAGTATTTACAGATAGCAACTTGCCCATTGTAATTATTACAACAGATGTTAATCCGGCAACCAATTTGCCCTATGAGATTCTAGATAGTCCTGATGTGTTAGCTACTATGAAAATTATTAAACACAATGATGGTACAAGAAATTATGTGTCTGATCAAAACACATCTTCTTTATTGAATTATAATGGGCGTATTGGAATTCAAATTAGAGGTTCTTCTTCTCAAGCAGCGCCTAAAAAAGCCTATAAAGTTACAACTTTAATGGCTGATAATATTAGTAATAATAATGTGAGTATTTTAGGAATGCCATCTGAAAATGATTGGGTGTTAAACGGACTCGCTTTTGACCCCTCGTTAATTCGTGATTATCTTGCCTATAATACTTCAAGAAACATGGGGAATTATGCATCAAGAACTCATTATTGTGAAGTAATGATAAATGGTGAATACATGGGTTTGTATTTATTTCAAGAAAAAGTAAAGGCAGATGCTAATAGGGTGAATGTTGTTAAAATTACTAATACAGACATAACGGGTGACAATTTAACGGGAGGTTATATCACAAAGGCAGATAAAACTACGGGAGGCGACCCCATTGCATGGTCTACAACTTCCTACACCGGATTTTTTGTTGATTATATTCATGAACTTCCCGATCCTTTTGCTGTGACTTCGGTCCAAAATTCGTATATCTATAATCATTTTTCAAACTTTCAAACAGTAATTACGGCAGACAACTCCTCCTTAAATAACGGATATCCTTCACTTATTGACATACCTTCATTTATTGATTTTATGCTTTCCAATGAGCTAGCTGCAAATGCAGATGGGTATCAGTTTAGTACTTATTTTCATAAAGATCGTAATGGGAAATTAAGAGCAGGGCCAGTTTGGGATTTTAATTTATCATTAGGAAATGATTTATTTTTTTGGGGATATGATCGGAGTAAAATTGATACGTGGCAATTTGACAATGGTGATAATGTAGGTTCAATGTTTTGGAAAGATTTATTTGACAATTCCGTATTCAAATGCTATTTATCTAAACGATTTAATGAATTAATCCAGCCAGGACAGCCAATGAATTCAAATTATTTAAATGCGTATATTGATGTTACTGTTGCTTTAATAAGTGAAGCTGCTGTTCGTGAAAATCAAAAATGGAATACCGTTCCCAATCTTCAGCAAGAAATAAGTAATATAAAATCATTTATAGCAAATAGAATTTCTTGGATGACCAGTAATTTGGGTAGTTTTACAAATTGTACTGGGGTAAATGTACCGCCTCTTGTAATTTCTAAAATACATTACAATCCAACACCAACTACAAGTTTTCCAATTGGTTCTGATCAAGAATTTATTGAAATCACCAACACAAGTTCTTCTGTAGTAAATTTATCAGGTATCTATTTTAAAGAACTTGGCATTAGTTATCAATTTCCATTTAATTCAACCATTTCAGGTAATTCTAAAATTTATTTAGCTTCAAATAGTTCGGTTTTTCAATCTCAAAACGGATTTGCACCATCTGGACAATTTACAAGAAATCTTTCCAATAAATCTCAAAAGTTGATTCTTTCGGATGCATTTGGCAATACTATTGATTATGTAGAATACTTTGATACTGCACCATGGCCTACTGCTCCCGATGGAATGGGTAGCTATCTTCAATTGATGAATACAGCCTTTGATAATAATTTAGGTACGAGTTGGATAGCTAGTTCTAATCCTTTAGCAACAGATGAAATCAGTTCCAATTCTTGGGTAACAATTTATCCCAATCCAGTTGCTAATTATTTAACTATAAGTTCATCAAATCAGATAGTCAAAATTGATTTTATTGATATTTCAGGAAAAGTTGTTAAATCCCTTGATGTAAATTCAAGCCAAATTTCTACTGATGTTTCTGCTTTGTCAAACGGGGTGTACTTTATGACGATAGAAGGAGAGTACGGCATTAAGCATTCTAAGTTTATTAAAAACTAATATTTTATAATATCATAATAAAAAAAGCCTCACTAATGTGAGGCTTTTTTTGTGGGCGATGAGGGGTTCGAACCCCCGACTCTCCCGATTGCATCGGGATGCTCTATATTAAGCGGGATTACTCTTTATTATTTATGAGTTCTTGAATTTTGATTTTGCTTTTCCAGGATTTGATTTGTTTTTCTCTAGCTATAGCTTCAGATTTTTCACTAAAGGATTCCGAGTATACGATTTTCCAATCATTGTTAGTTCCAGTAAATCCTTTGCTTTTTTGATTATGGCGTATGATTCTTTCTTCCATATTAGAAGTAAAGCCGATATAAAATTTATCTTTTGAATAACTGATGAGTATATAGACAAAAAATATCATAAAATTAAAATAGATTAATAAAAAAAACTCCAACATTTCTGTAGGAGTTTTTTTTGTGGGCGATGAGGGGTTCGAACCCCCGACCCCCTCGGTGTAAACGAGGTGCTCTGAACCAGCTGAGCTAATCGCCCGATAAGGTTAATTATCAGTAAAAGAATAAATTTTGTGGGCGATGAGGGGTTCGAACCCCCGACCCCCTCGGTGTAAACGAGGTGCTCTGAACCAGCTGAGCTAATCGCCCGATATTACTGAGATTTTTGATTTCTCATTAATCAGGCTGCAAATATAGTGCTATTTTTTAATCTAACAAACATTTTTTATAAAACTTCAGCAACTACAAAAGTGCTTCCGCCTATGTAAATAAAGTCGTTTTTGTGGGCATTATGTAATGCAGTTTGATAAGCTTGTGAAACAGAATTATATACTTCGCCTAAAAGTTGATTTTTACATGCTTTTTCTTGTAAAATAGTGGCGTCTAAACCACGTGAAATTGCAGGCTTGCAAAAATAATATTCGGCTTCGACAGGAAATAAAGGAAGTATTTCGTCCAAATCTTTATCGTTTACTACTCCCAAAACTATATGTAGTTTTTGGTATTTTTCTTTTTTAATTTGGTTTAAAACCACTTGTAAACCATGTGAATTATGTGCCGTATCACAAATTACCTTGGGTTCTGATTGTAGTTGTTGCCATCTTCCTTGGAGACCGGTATTGTGAATTACATTTAGAAGTCCGTTTTTTATTTCTTCTTCCGTAATCGAAAAAACTCCCTGTTCTTGTAGTACTCGAATAGTTTGCAATACTGTTTTTTTATTTGCAATTTGATAATCACCAAGTAAAGTAGAAGGAAAGGATTCAGAAATTAAATCGGATGCAAAATATATTTCTGAATTGGTTTTTTTTGCTTTTTCTAAAAAAACCGGTTGAGTTTCGTCATTATATTCTCCTATCACAACGGGAACATTCGGTTTTATTATTCCGGCTTTTTCTGTTGCAATACTGGAATAGGTGGTGCCTAAAAACTGGGTATGGTCTTTGGCAATATTGGTAATCACTGAAACAATTGGTGTGATAATATTGGTGGCATCCAATCTTCCGCCCATTCCAACTTCAATAATATTGATATCGGTTTTCTCTTTTTGGAAATAGTCAAATGCTAAACCCACTGTCATTTCAAAAAAACTGAGTTGGTTTTCTTCAAAAAAAGATTTGTTTTTTGATACAAACTCACAAACAAAATCTTCTGCTATTTCTGTACCATTAATTTTAATTCGTTCTCTAAAATCTATAAGATGTGGAGAAGTATACAATCCAACTTTATAACCTGCTTCTTGCAAAATGGAAGCGAGCATATGTGAGGTAGATCCTTTTCCGTTTGTGCCAGCTACATGAATGCACTTTAATTCTTTTTCGGGATGATTTAAATGTTTTGCCAATACTAACGTATTGGTTAAATCCTCTTTATATGCGGATGCACCTTGCAATTGATAAACCGGTAATTGACTAAAAAGCCAGTTGGTTGTTTCTTGATAATTCATTTGTTTTTGGGATAAAAAAAATCTAATACAAAATATTTTTCCAAATTTGTAGTTTACTATTATATTAGAATTTATCTTTAGTGCAAATTTGAGATTATTTTTAATAACTAAATCAAAAATAAAAAAAGTATGATGAATTTTTTTCTACAAGTGCAAAACGATACAATCGCTAAAGCAACAGGTGCCGTTATAGAAGGCGCAGTAAAAACGAATGAAATTACGGTTTTGGAATTTATTTTTAAAGGTGGGTTCTTCCTTATTCCGATAGCCCTTTTATTATTTTATACTTTTTATTTAATTATTGAGCGTTATTTATACATCTACAAGCGTGCAGTAATCGATCCGTTTTTGATCCGTGATATTCGTGAAAATTTAAATGCCGGAAATTTGGATGCCGCCGTTAATAATGCCGAAAGAAGTGGTACGGCTTCAGGTTATGTACTTCGCGAAGGTATTTTAACTATTGGAAGACCTATTTCTGAAATTGAATCCAATATGGAACGCGCTGCTAATATTGAAATTGGAGGGATGGAACGCAAATTAGGGCAATTAGGATTGATTGCCGGTATTGCACCAACCTTTGGTTTTATTGGGACTATTGCTGGGGTTATCAAAATATTTTATAGTATTTCACAAACGGAAGACATTAGTATTGGAAATATTTCAGGCGGATTGTATGAAAAAATGATTAGTTCTGGTGCCGGATTAGTTGTGGGAATCATTGCTTATTCAGCGTACCATTTATTTAATGGAAAAATTGACAGCTTCGCTTTAAGCATTCAAAAACAAGTATTAGATTTTGTTAATATAATTCAGCGTCCAAATGGTAAAACGAAATAAACGATTTCACGCCGAAGTTGCGACTTCGTCCTTAAGTGATATCATGTTCTTTTTGCTTTTGTTTTTCTTAATCATTTCAACATTAGCAAATCCGAATGTGATTAAAATGACCTTGCCAAAATCTAAAACAAGTGAAAAGACCAACAAACAGCTTATTAGTTTGTCTATCACAGAAGATAAACGATATTATTTGGATAAGGAAGAAATAGATTTTGCTGATTTAGAAACTACCTTACTTTCTAAAATGGGAGGGAGTAAAGACCAAACGGTTGTAGTTCGAATTCCATTTAATCTTCAGGTTCAAGACTTAGTAGATGTACTTCAAATAGGGGTCAAAAACAAATTAAAATTTGTCATAGCAACCAATAATTCAAAATAAAAAAAGGCAGTTTCAAACTGCCTTTTTTTATTCATTATCCATGTACTGTTTCTGATTTACCGTAGTTGGTGATTAATTCTCCTTCAAATTCCAACCATTCTTTCCAGCGTTTATCTACATCTACTTTTTCGGTATATTTTCGGGCAAATTTTAGGAAGGTGGTGTAATGTCCTGCTTCACTAATCATTAATTTTCTGTAAAATTCAGCCAATTCTGGGTCTTTAATATTTTGTGATAAAACCTTAAAACGTTCGCAACTTCTTGCCTCAATCATTGCCGAAAACAAAAGTCGGTCAATAAAAGAATCGTTTCTGCTGCCGTCTTTTTTCATGAATTTAAAAAGCTCATTCACATAATGGTCTTTGCGCTCTCTTCCCAGTTTTAGTCCGCGTTCTTTAATAATATTGTGCACCAACTGAAAGTGTTCAATTTCTTCTTTGGCTATTTCTAGTAAATCGGTAACAAGTTCTTCATGTTCCGAATTATAGGTAATAATTGTAATGATATTAGTAGCTGCTTTTTGTTCGCACCAAGCATGATCGGTTAGAATTTCTTCAATATTTGATTCTACTACGGTAACCCATCTTGGGTCGGTTACTAATTTTAGACCTAACATTTGTATAGATTTTTGATATATGCAAAATTAAGTCTTTTCTTTGTAATTGAATTCGATATTATGGTAAATTCTAAAACTTTATTAATTCTAGGTTTTGTTTGGCCCGAGCCAAAATCTTCGGCTGCTGGAGGTCGTATGATGCAATTGATAGATTTGTTTGCTGCTGCAAATTATAAAATTACTTTTGCGAGTACGGCACAAAATTTGGAATTTTCGGAAGATTTAGTTTCGCTAGGAATTTCCATAAAAAATATTGAGTTGAACGCCTCTTCTTTTGATTCTTTTGTATCTGAATTAAATCCGGAAATTGTTTTGTTTGACCGATTTATGGTAGAAGAACAATTTGGTTGGCGGGTTACCGAAAATTGCCCAAATGCAATGAAAGTTTTAGATACCGAAGATTTACATTGTTTGCGGCAAGCGCGTCAAGTGGCTGTAAAAGAAAATCGGGAATTTACATTAAATGACTTGTATTCTGATGTTGCTAAAAGGGAAATTGCGAGTATTTTACGTTGCGATTTAACTTTGATGGTATCCGAATTTGAAATAAATTTACTTCAATCGCAATTTAAAATTGCATACGAATTACTTTATTATTTACCAATCTTTGCTGAAAAACTCGCCGATAATCCTCCGTTTGAAGATAGAGCAGATTTTATTTTCATTGGCAACTTTCTGCACGAGCCTAATTTAGATTGCGTTCGTTATTTATCTGAAACTATTTGGCCATTGCTTACCAAGCAATTGCCGGAAGCAAAAATGTTGGTATATGGGGCTTATCCTAGCCCGAAGGTAATGCAATTGCACAATCCAAAAATGAAATTTGAGGTTTTGGGTAGGGCAGAAGACGCTTTCGAGGTCATAAAAAAAGCCAAAGTAATGTTGGCACCTTTACGATTTGGTGCAGGACTAAAAGGCAAACTTTTGGAGGCTATGCAATGCGGAACTCCAAGTGTTACTTCTTCAATTGGTGCAGAAGCTATGGTTGGTGGTATGGAATGGAATGGCTTTATTTCGGATGATGCTAATGTTTTTGTTACTTCGGCTGTTCAGCTTTATAGAGATGAAAATCTTTGGGAAACGTGTCAAGCGAATGGTTATGCTATATTAGAGAATCGCTACCATAAAAATTTATTTGAAAGCAACTTTATGAAACAAGTGACAATGGTTATTGAAAATCTATACCAACATCGCAAAGCAAACTTTATAGGTTCAATTTTGAACCACCACCTAAATTTAAGCACCAAATACATGAGTAGGTGGATTGAAGAAAAGAATAAAACAAAATAAAAAAACCGCTCATCAAGAGCGGTTTTTTTATAATATAATAGCTATAAATTAAGCTAACATAGTCACTGGATTTTCAATAAACATTTTTAATGTTTGTAAGAACTGAGCTCCGGTTGCGCCATCAATTGTTCTGTGGTCACAAGCCAATGAAAGCATCATGGTATTTCCAACTACAATTTGTCCGTTTTTTACAACTGGTTTTTCAATGATTGCACCAACAGAAAGTATTGCAGAATTTGGTTGATTGATAATTGAATTGAATTCAACAATTCCAAACATGCCAAGATTTGAAACAGTAAATGTACTTCCTTCCATTTCGTTTGGAAGTAATTTTTTAGTTTTTGCTCTTCCTGCTAGGTCTCTAACACCAGCGCCTATTTGAGACAAGCTCATAGCATCTGTAAATCGTAAAACAGGAACAACCAATCCGTCTTCAACAGCTACTGCAACTCCAATATTCACATGGTGGTTGATGGTAATTGCATCCTCATTCCATTGGGAATTTATTTTTGGATGTTTTTTTAATGCCATTGCACAAGCTTTGATTACCATATCGTTGAATGATACTTTGGTATCGGGAACAGCATTTATCATTGCTCTTGATTTCATCGCTTCATCCATGCTCACTTCAATAGTTAAATTGTAGTGTGGTGCCGTGAATAAAGATTCTGCCAATCGTTTAGCAATAATTTTTCGCATTTGCGAATTGTTGATTTTTTCGGTTACTACTTCTCCAGCTGGTATAAACGGTTTTGCAGCTGCAATGGTTTGTTCTGCTTGCTGAGAGGTTGGTGCGGCAACAGGAGCTGCGCCATTGAAATTTTCGACATCACTTTTAGTGATTCGGCCATTTTCACCAGTACCATTTATTTGAGAAAGGTTGATGCCTTTATCTTTAGCAATTTGTTTAGCTAACGGAGATGCAAAAATACGATCGTTTGTGTTAGCTACTGGTTGGTGTGAAGCAACTGCTGCAACTTGCGCAGCAACGGGTTCAGCACTTTTTGCTACAGGAGCTTCTGCTTTACCAAAATTCTCTGCAACACCTGTAATGTCAGTTCCTGCAGGGCCAATAATAGCTAAAACGCTATCTACTGGTGCTGATTCTCCTTCTTGAATTCCGATATATAATAAAGTTCCAGCGTTAAAAGATTCGAATTCCATGGTTGCTTTGTCGGTTTCGATTTCAGCAAGGATATCTCCTTCTTTTACATTATCTCCAACTTTTTTCAACCAAGTTGCTACAGTTCCTGTAGTCATGGTGTCACTTAAACGTGGCATCGTTATTACTTTCACTCCGGCAGGAATTGCTGCTGAAGCTGAAGTTGCAGGAGTTGCTTCAATTGGAGATGCTTCGGCAACTCGTGCTGGAGCTGCGCCTGATAATAAACTAGAAATATCTTCGCCTTCTTTTCCTATGATAGCTAATAAAGAATCTACAGGAGCAGATTGACCTGCTTCAATTCCGATGTGTAAAAGCACACCCGAATTAAAAGATTCGAATTCCATTGTAGCTTTATCGGTTTCGATTTCTGCTAAAATGTCTCCTTCTTTAATAGTGTCACCAACTTTTTTTAGCCATTTTGCAACTGTCCCTTCGGTCATCGTGTCGCTCAATCGAGGCATTGTAATTACTGTAGCCATGATTATAATCTATGAGAAATGAATGGATAATTTTCTTGTTCGTAAACCACATCATATAATTGTTGTGCTTCTGGATAAGGAGATTCTTCTGCGAATTTTTCACATTCATCAACTAAATCTTTTACTCTTTGATCCATAGCTTCAATTTCTGCGTCTGTAGCATACTTTTTTTCTTTGATGATATCTAAAACCTGAGTTATTGGGTCAATTTTACGATACTCATCTACTTCTTCTTTAGTACGATATAATTGTGCATCCGACATAGAGTGACCTCTATAACGATATGTTTTCATTTCTAAAAATGTTGGTCCGTCTCCACGACGTGCTCTTTCAATAGCTTCTGTCATCGCTTCTGCAACCTTCACTGGATTCATCCCGTCTACTGGTCCGCAAGGCATTTCATAGCCTAAACCTAATTTCCAAATATCGGTATGGTTAGCCGTTCTCTCTACAGAAGTTCCCATTGCATATCCATTATTTTCACAAATAAATACTACTGGAAGTTTCCAAGTCATTGCCATATTAAACGCTTCGTGAAGCGATCCTTGACGTGCAGCACCATCACCAAAATAGGTAAGCGTAACGCCACCGGTGTTGAAATATTTATCGGCAAAAGCCATACCTGCACCAACAGGGATTTGAGCTCCTACAATTCCGTGACCACCAAAAAATCCGTGTTCTTTTGAGAAAATATGCATTGAACCACCCATACCTTTAGAAGTACCCGTTACTTTTCCGTAAAGTTCTGCCATTACTTTTTTAGGATCTACTCCCATACCAATTGGCTGAACGTGATTACGATATGCAGTAATCATTTTATCTTTTGATAAATCCATTACATGAAGAGCACCTGCAAGTACTGCTTCTTGCCCGTTATATAAATGTAAAAAACCTCTTACTTTTTGTTGAATATATACAGCAGCCAATTTGTCTTCAAATTTTCTCCAAAACTGCATGTCTTCATACCATTTTAAATAAACTTCTTTAGTAATCTCTTTCATTTTTTAATGAATTACGGATGTTATAGTATTATTTTTTATTTTATTTTGATGCAGTAAATTGCATTTCACAAATTTACGAATTGCAAAAGTAAGATATTGTAAGTAGATGTAAAAATTAATAGTGATCAAATTGTTGCAATTTATATAATGTTTAATCAAAAATATCAACTACATCGATATAGCTAAAGTGAGGTGCTATTGAATGATAAGGGCAATAAATTATTTATAGAATTGGATTTGTATACCTCACCCGATTCTCCCATAAAATAAATTTCTATAGGAGTATCTTGTTTAAATTCATATTCAGCTATTGATTGTCGGCAAGCACCACAAGGTGGGATTGGCGATAAAGTTGGATTGCTATCAGACGCTGCTGTAATTGCTATCGTAACTATTTTAGCCTCAGGATAAATGGCGCCAGCTTGATATATAGCAACTCTTTCTGCACATAATCCTGAAGGGTATGCCGCATTTTCTTGATTGGATCCCAATACAATTTTGCCATTATCTAATGCAACAGCAGCACCAACTCTAAAATGTGAATAAGGAGCATAGGCTTTTGTTCTAATCGCAACTGCCTCATTCATTAACGATTGAATATTCTCTGGTAATTGAGTTTGATCTTCAAAAATTTTAAATGAGGTCGTAATGTTTAATTCTTTCATAATATAAAAGGAAAAAAAATCCAAATTTCATTGAAATTTGGATTGTAATTTTTTTGTATTTAGCTATTAAAGATCATCGTATTTTTCACCAAAATTAAATGTAAGAGAAAAACGAAGCGTATTTTCGAGGGGATTTCTCACTGCTGAAGCAGAAAATAAATAGGAAACATCAACTTTAACAACATTATATTTAAAACCGGCACCTAATGTAAAGAATTTTCTTCCACCTTTCATTTGACTTTCATTAAAATAACCCATTCTTAATGCAAAAGAATCTTGATAGTTGTATTCCGCTCCAACGGAATAGGTGAATTCTTTTAACTCCTCTGACATCCCTCCTGGAGCATCTCCAAACGATTGAAACATTCCAGAAACCCAATTTATTTTTCTATAATCAATTATTGATTGATTGTAATCATCTTCTTTTACAGAACCATCGCCATTTAGGTCTGCACCGCTATAACCAAATTCAGCAGAATCATCTTTAGAAACTTGAGGAGTTGGCACCATCAATTTGGCAAATTCTACATTCAACGCTACTTTATTGTATTCATCTAGAATAAAATCAAAACCTCCTCCAATTCGCATGTTTGCAGGTAAATAATTGGAAGTAAAATCATTTTTATCCGCATCATAGCTAATTTTTGGTCCCATATTTTGGAAGTTAAAACCCAAACGATATCTTCCATTAAATTCATTAAATGCGATCTCTTCAGATTGAAAAAAACCGGCCACATCAACTGCAAAAGAGGTTCCCGGAACAGCATCTGAATTTAAGGCTGGAATTTTTAAATTGGATCTAATGTATCTTCCTCCAACAGCCATACTAAAATGATCACTCAATTTAAGAGAATAAGAACCGTCTAAAGCAAACTCATTTGGTTTAACCACATTTGCAGGGTCGTCAAATTGTTCTCTTAATTCGATTTCTCCTAAACTAAAATAGCGAATACTAAAAGCATAAGCACTTCTTTCAGAAATACGATTGAAAAAATTTACTTGACCCAATGAAATATCGTTTACCAATTGGGTTAAGTAAGGTGTATAATTTGTGGTAAATCCATACTTGTCTAAAGAAAACGCATATTTAGCTGGATTCCATTGTTGTGAATAGGCATCTGCAGAAGTTGCTACTCCTTGGTCTGCCATACCCGCTGCTCTAGCATCAGAAGCAACTAAAAGAAAAGGAACTCCAGTTGTGATTACTCTTTCTTGAGCATAAATAGAAAGATTTGAAAAACAAACCAAAATTAAAATTAGAGAGTTTTTATTTGAATAGAAGTTTTTTAGTAATTGATTTTTTTGAAACATTGATTTCATTTTATGATATAATTAATTAACAAATATAGTATTTTCTTAAAGGATTACAAGTTTTTCTATTTTTTCAGCTTGATTATCTGAAATAGTTGATTTTACAGTTAATTTATAAATATATACACCCTTACCTATTTTATCACCAAAATCATCTTTTCCATCCCATGTAATTTCTCTTGATAAAAATCCTTCTGAAGTTACTATTTGATTGATGGTTTTTACAATTTTTCCTGTGATAGTCATTACCTGAACCTGAACTTCTAGGGGTTCAAAAGGTTTATTATGGCTGAACCAAAACTGAGTATAATTTACAAACGGATTAGGATAATTTAACACATTACTTAAAGTTACATCCTGACTATTGGCAACTATAAATTGAATTTCAGTTGAAATAAAATTATTATACACATCCCAAACTTTAAATGTAATTGTGTGTAATCCGGCAGTTAAATTTCGAAAAGGAAATCGGATTTTTCCTATTTTATAGTTGTTTAGTTCGGTTTCGAAATAATCATTCAATATGTAAGGTTTGGTCTCATCACCATCTAAAATGGCTACAATATCATGGCCGATACCACTTGCTGTATTAATTCCGTTTTCATCTTCTATAAATGCAAGAAAAAAGGGAGATTCATTTGTAATTCCACCATTTACAAATGTTTCATCATTCATATAAAGTCTTACTCTTGGTGGTGTAACATCTGCAACTGCATTGGTATTTATTCCGCCAATTTTTATTGTAAAATTATGTCCTGATTTATCTTCTAATACCTGATTTTTTTTAGCATAAAAACTTACTCTTCCATTTCCAAG
>Ga0078894_10000072_pt1 | contig 57309 bp, 59 predicted proteins | sample LauGreSu1BDMLBSD_2_FD_67506 | JGI IMG/M metagenome (GOLD analysis project Ga0078894, IMG submission 67506) | Freshwater lake microbial communities from Lake Michigan, USA - Su13.BD.MLB.SD (version 4) (version 4) | ecosystem: Environmental > Aquatic > Freshwater > Lake | place: Lake Michigan...
TGGAATATGTTATCTTGGAATCCAAATGCAATTCCTATTTTAGAAAAAAATTTGAATAGAGTGAATTGGGAAAGATTATCTGAAAATCCAAATGCTATTCATATTTTAGAACAACATTTATATAAAGTTAATTGGAAAAATATATGGACAAATCAAGCAATTTTCGAAGAAGTTCCTGATTATTTGTTGAAATAATTGTTGTAACTGCTCCCCTATAGGGGGAACATTTTACTTTGCATGAAAAAAATTGAAATGTTTTTTTTGGTTCCACCTTAGGTAAATATAGAAATGCAAGTACGATATCCGTTTTCAGAACATACTGATAAAATTAATTGGGTTTGTTTATCTTACAATCCAAACGCGATTCATATTTTAAAACAAAATTTAGATAAAGTTGATTGGCATAGCTTATCTGAAAATCCAAATGCAATTCGCATTTTAGAACAAAACTTAGATAAAGTTGATTGGTATTATTTATCTAAAAATCCAAATGCAATTCATATTTTGGAACAAAATTTAGATAAAGTTAATTGGGTTAATTTATCTAGAAATCCAAATGCAATTCATATATTAGAACAAAATTTAGATAAAGTTGATTGGTATTTGTTATCTTATAATCCAAATGCAATTCATATTTTAGAACAAAATTTAGATAAAGTTGATTGGGATATATTATCTAGAAATCCAAATGCGATTCATATTTTAGAACAACATTTAGATAAAGTTACTTGGTTTTGGTTATCTAGAAATCCAAATGCTATTCATATATTGGAACAAAATTTAGATAAAGTTGATTGGAGCAATATATGGGGAAATAAAGCAATTTTCGAAGAAGTTCCTTGTTTGTTGAAATAATTGTTGCAACTACTCACCCTATAGGGGGAGCAGTTTACTATGTAGGTGAAAAAAATTGAAATATTTTTATTTGGTTCCATATTAAGGTAAATATAGAAATGCTATTACGATATCCATTTTCAGAACATACTGATAAAATTGATTGGGCATATTTATCTAAAAACCCAAATGCAATTCATATTTTAGAAACACACTTAGATAAATTAGATTATTTATGTTGGTATAATTTATCTGGTAATCCAAATGCAATTCATATTTTAGAACAAAATTTAGATAAAGTTGTTTGGGAACTATTATCTTACAATCCAAATGTAATAAATATTTTAGAACAAAATTTAGATAAAGTTGATTGGTATTGTTTATCTAACAATCCAAACGCGATTCATATTTTAGAACAAAATTTAGATAAAATTGATTGGGATATGTTATCTTGGAATCCAAATGCTATTCATATTTTAGAACAAAATTTAGATAAAGTTAGTTGGTATATGTTATCTTATAATCCAAATGCAATTCACATTTTAGAACAAAATTTAGATAAAATTGAATGGCGAGGGTTATCATGTAATCCAAATGCTATTCATATTTTAGAACAAAATTTAGATAAAGTTGATTGGTATAAATTATCTTGTAATCCAAATGCAATTCACATTTTGGAACAAAATTTAGATAAAATTGATTGGCATAAATTATCTGTAAATCCAAATGCAATTCATATTTTAGAACAAAATTTAGATAAAGTTGATGATTTTGATAGCTGGCCGGAATTATCTTGTAATCCAAATGCTATTCACATTTTAGAACAAAATTTAGATAAAGTGAATTGGGTTTGGTTATCTATAAATCCAAATGCTATTCACATTTTAAAACAAAAATTAGATAAAATTGATTGGGCATATATCTGGAAAAATCCGGCTGTTTTTGAAGAAGATCCTGATTATTTGTTGAAATAATCGCTAGATACGTTGTTACTCTGTAAGTAAAAAATTAATTATTTTTATATTCAAACGCTATTGTATAAAAATAATTATATGTAGCAATTAGGGGTTCATGGTGATTCAGAAAGAAGAAACAATAATCAGCATTAGATTAGGAAATAATAAAAAACGCCAACTTTATTATAAGTTGTTTTATAAATACAGAGCAAGTTGGTGATAGGTAATATAATAATTATACTATTACACCCTTGAAGATTTAAAATGGGACAAAATACTTAAATATAAAACAATAATCAATAATATATTATGAATGATTATTGTTCTATTTGTTTGAAAAAAGAAACTCTTTCGGATTTTGCTGAAGGAACAACTTTTATAGATGTAGAAGATAAAACTTATTGTGTAAAATGTTTTGATGATATAGAAGATACACTAATTTTTTGTGATAGGTGTTTTACACCTTTGGACATTTAAAACGCCGACTTTTGCGTAAAAAAAATACAAAAATGTAAAATCAATATTGATGGTCTTACTTTTTCTTCTTCTCATAAGAAGTGAAAGACGAAATTTTATTTTGAAATTCTGTTGGTCTTGTTTGGTTATTTATCCAACATTTTGTTAATTTCAAAATATTTATTGAGGAATTTGCGTCTCTTGTTCTAAATACGATTTTTTTGTTTTCGCAACTCACGCAGTTAGAACAAACTAATAAACGAAATACCTTTTTATTTTCCTTATCTTTGTAATACTCTAAATCTTTATGGCAATCACAACATTTCTTACTTGTATTACACTCATTAATAGTTATTGTATCATATTTTTTATGGATTAATTTTCTTAATCCTTTATTCATTGTAGGCATAAAAAATTTCATTTGAGTATCTCTACTCCAATTCCCATAACCGATTAATAGATTTTCTCCAAATGTTTCCTTTATCTTATTCAAAAATGTATCAATACTTTTCTTACCATAACTATATTGTCTAAATTTCATTTTTCTCCAAGTGTCTTTTTTGTAGAATTCTGTTGTTTCTTTATTTAATTTATTCTTTTCAACAAGATACATTTTGAATTTATCATAATTAACTGATTTACTATTTTGAAATGATAATTGTGTTTCTTTTTCAATAATTCCATTTTTCTTTCTTTCATATAATAAAATTCGTTGATTACATTTTGCTTTACTTTCTCTTTTTCTTTGCGGTGCTGTGTATTGTAATTTATTTCCTTTATTATCCGTCATATAAACCAATGAATGCTTACCAGGGTCACAACCAATAATGGTTCTGTCTTTCAAAGTATCTAATTGTCCTTTGGATAAATCTTCTATATTGTAAAAATCTTGTTCTTCCAATACAGGAACTTTTGCACCCCATTTTTTATCTTTCAAATCTTTTCTAATAAATAATAAGCAACAACTAATTCCGTCCGTTTGAATTTGGTTATGAAATTGATAATATTTATTCTTAAATATTCTATGTTTCAAATTTAATAAATTACTCCATACTTCATTTTGATTATCCTTCACATTACTCAATAATTCACCCTTCTTAATTTTATTACCATCTTTATCTTTTTCAGGACAAAATAAATTAATAATACACGCAGTATCTAAAATAATGTGTTTTGGTATAATATTATTTCGTAATGGTAATGGTTGGAATAATTTACTTTCTTGTTTTTCCAATACAGAATTCATATACAACATTCCTTTCAAATATTCAAATGGTCTACCCTTCACATCGTAATAAACCGATTTTTTAACATTTTCAGGAATAATGTTTTGTAAATGCGTTTCTTTCCATAAATTAAATATTTCATTTGCATCTGTTAATTCCATAATGTTCTTTTTGAATTGGAATAATATTGATTTATCTTCTGTAATATCATTTGTAGTTTTATTAATAAATCGTAAGAAATGTTGAATAAAATGCTCTTGGATATTATTTGATAAAGATGTATGAATTTGAGTTGCTAAATAAGGTAGTAAAAAAGTAGTATTCTTTAAATTTGTTTTTTCGTGATTAAGTAATAATTGATATTCAGTTTTGTAAAATTCTTCTAATTTTTCCAATAGTTCAGTATCTTTACATTTCTTTCCTCTATTATCACGAGTTCCTAATGTTTTGATACAATAAGAAATAAATATATCATTTAATTCAGGTAAAGGGTTATTATTAGCATAACAATGAAGAATGTATAACCTTATAAATTGATAAGTATGTATCACTAAATCATTCATTTCAAAAACCAAATTATTTATAACAGGTTGTATTGTATCACGATTAAGTAAAATCGTTTTTAGAGGAATTTTAAGGGTTTTATAAGAAGATTTTTCAGTATTCCTAAATTCTTTGAATTCTTGCTTTTTCTTTTTCCCCATTTATAAATATTTCAAAGAAAATATTTTTAAGTAGTTTTTTATATAAATAATTTATTAATTCCTAAATATTTTAAATTCCACTTTTTTCTTTTTCCATTTTTTCTTTTCGCTTTTGATATGCTATTTTATTATATTCTTTTCTTTTTTCTTTATCTATAGTCGGTTTATAATTATTTTTTTCTTTATAATCTTTTACCTTTTTAATAATTTCTTCTTTGTGATTTTGGTAATATTTTTTCATATTAGAAGGTGCAGTATATTTTTTTAGATGTTCTTTTGTTTCAATTAATTCTGTTTTAGTTTTTTCTAATTCTTCTTTTAACATATTTATTTCCTTAATAAGTTCTTCGTTATCCATTATGGTAGTATAATGTGATATTTTTAATTAATTTATAAAAACATATTAAATGATATACAACATTATAATATATTATGAAGCAAAAATATTATATAGGAGAATTAGCGTTTAAAACTAAAAAAGAATGCGAAATTTATACAAGAAATATTATAAATAATTTAGGATGTTGTAGTGTTGACAAAACTCACGAAAAATATAATTTTTTTGTAAATTTGATTAACAATCATCCAAGTTGTCTTGAAAAAATAGGGTCAGGAATAGATTATTTTTACATACAACCAAATCCGTTAGTAAAAAAATACTATCAAACAATGATTAAAAGAACTGATGGTAGTGAAACTGACTTTAGTTGGGTATATTGTTGTCAATTTAAAGAAAGAACAAATATAGATGATTTATTGAGAGCAATGCGAAATGCCATTAAAGATGATATTATAAAATTTAAACAACAAAGCACGTTAAAGTGTATTAATTGTAAAACTGAAAATGAACTATATGAAAATTTCCACGTAGACCACGACAATCCATCTTTTCAAAGTTTGAAAGATAATTTTTTACAAATAACAAATAAACCATTTCCAACAAATTTTGCTGATTGTGATGTATATAAATTAACCATTTTTAAAGACGAAAATGAAGATTTTAAAAATGAATGGATAGAATATCATAACAAGAATTGTAATTTACAAATATTATGTAGAGATTGTAATTTAAGAAAAAAGAAATTATGAAATCGGCGTTTTAAATGTCCAAAGGTGTAAAAGAGAACATAGAAATGAAAACTTTGATAAACACTTTGTAAAAACAAAAGATATAGATAACAATGTTATTTATTATCATATTAAATGTTTGTTTGAATATGAATTATGCATTATATGTAAAAATTATTTGAAAAATAAAGAATGTGCTGATATTTTTATAGATTATAATTTTAAAATTGAATGTTGTCATAAAAATTGTATTAAAGATAAAGATAACATTTTAAAATATGATATATGTGACTATTGTTGTATTTCATTACGGGTAAAATGTGAGAGTTGTAAATGTAGATTTAGAGATTGTTATAACAAAGATTGTAAAAATTATGGTTATGATAAATATCGTGAAAATGGAAGATATAATGGTCAATGTGAAAATTGCAATTGGTAGTTGTCCCATTTTAAATCTTCAAGGGCGTAAATATGTATGTTATAAGTGAAATGTGGTTGGTATGATAATATAATCTATAATATAATAAAATGTCTTTTTTTCTACCGTTATGTTATGGAAGAGGAAAAAATTAAAATAAAATTGCCTGCTCCAATACATATAAAAAAAATACATCAAAATTTAGATTTATTTTCGGAACAAGCTGTATTAAGACGTTGGCCAGGAAATGATATGATTGATACTTTATTTTATCTATATTTATTTAATAAATATAAAAGTCATTGTTTGATTAAGTTTGAAGGTGTTGAATCTAGAAATGCTTTAGGAATTGAATTACAAATATTTTCAAGAATGCATAAAAGAGATAGAGAAATATACACAACTCACTTAAATATGGTGGCCAACCAATTAGCAAATTGTATTAAACGAGGTGTAAAAAGTATTGTAATTCCATTATATTTAAAAACCCCTTTAGGTGGACATGCTAACATACTTATTTATAGAAAAGATGATAGTGTTATTGAACATTTTGAACCACATGGAGATAGTTTTGCAAGTGATGACAGAGAAATTGTGGTATTGATTGATAAAAAACTAAATGAATTCATAACAATTTTAAATAAGATGTTAAAAAAAGATAGAATTAATCCAGTAACATTAGTAAATACAAATATAGTATGTCCTACAAAATTTGGATTGCAAATAATAGAATCAATGATACCCAAAAAGAAAATAGAGGGTTATGGTTATTGTTCTGCCTGGTCAATGTTCTTTACAGAATTGGCTTTAAAAAATCCATCAGTGTCAAGTGACAAACTTATAAATATAATTTTTGATAAATTAGATACTATGGATAGAGATGATGAACCATATTATTTACGAAATGTAATTGTTGGATATATAAATATGATTTATTCAAAGCTTCAAAAATATTTTTCATTTATAAGTGGCAAAAGAGTAACAATGGATTTTATAATAGATGCGTTATTAAATGGTGGTAAAGATTGGGATATATTTAAAATGAAATATAACAGCATTGTTGACATAGAAATGCAATTGTTGAACAATCCATCGTTAACTCGTGAAGAATATATTGAGAATTTACAAAAACAAGAAAGAAAAACAACAAATCCTATGACACTTGAACAAATAAGACACCAAATACAAACATTAGACTACATGGAAACATTATTAAACCCATCACCAATAACAAAATCAAAAACGGAATCTAAAACAACGTCTAGAAGTCCGACTCCTACAAAATCAAAAACGATTAAAAATAGTCCTAAATTAACTCCAAATTCTCCTACTGGAAAAACCAGAAAATTAAAACCATGTCCTGAAGGCAAATTCAGAAATCCAAAAACAGGAAGATGTAAAAATATTGTAACTTAATAACCACATCTAAAAGGTTCTATTCATATTTGGATTTGCAACTATTGATTTCATTTCACTCGTAAAATCTTTACCTTTCGTTTTTTTAGGTATGTTTTTTATAAAATTATTAATTTTATTTGCATTTATAAATCTTTTCTGAATTAATTCATTTTTTGCTTCTACATGAATTATTCTATCACTATCATTTATATCAACCCCCCTTATAATTTTTTTTTCTGTCTGATATCTTTTTCCAGAACATGCCTTACATCTACAGCCTTCATCAAAATAATGATCTTGTTGGATTTTATCTATATGGCAATTTTCTATAGTTATTGTTTCGTATAACTTATATTCCATATATGTATAACTATTCGTATCTATCGTGCTTTTACAAAGCCACTCATTATAATATTTATCTATTTCTTCTTTAGAATAATAGTATTTCAAATATTTGTCATTTATTACTTCATTTAATAAATTAACAGGTATTTTATAACATGTTTTAAATTTATTATATAAATATTTTATAGGTTTATTTGAACTTTCATAATCCTTTATTATTTTAATAGTAAACCCAAATATATTTGTTAGTATTGCTCCCCATTCTGAAGAATCCTTTAAACGCAAAGTTATATAGTTAATCCCATTATTACTAACTAACAAATATTTATGTTCAAAATCAAAAGTAGTTGGAATATTTATATTATATTTATCAATAAAATGATCACCATTTGCTATCCATGGAAATATTTTATTAAACCTATTTATTACTTTTAATATATTATACGAATTCACATCACTATCTTCTACATTAAAATGATATGAACCTATTTTTTCAAAAAAAGCCGATATTTTACGTTCAATTGGACTACGATAAATATTTATAACGTATATATTTGTACCTAAGTATTTATTAAATAATATAATTTCATTTATTGTTATATCCTTTATATTTGCCAATACATTCAACATCGTTTCATCATGTATATGTATTATATCTAATTTATTAATACCAAAAATTCTAAAAGAACTAACAATAGATGTTGAACCAACCTTTGGCGCTGAATATACAAATATTAATGTATTATGCTTGTGTTTATTAATATTTAATGACTCATTGGCTGATATTAATATTTTTAATTTTTCGGGATTTTTTATAAATACAAATATATCATCATTTGCAGACATAGCTTATTATATATACATATTTAAAATTGAAATACTTTACTTATTACAATTATATATTATAATTATATCATGACTACTTCATTAAACCACGTGGAAGCTATTGTAGCACTCGATTTAGGAAATGGTTTGGCTAAATATAATTCTATACCTTGGAAAAGTAGAACCGAATTGCAATTTTTCAAAAAAATAACAGTTGGAAATATTGTAATTATGTGTTCCAATACACTATTATCTTTACCTAATTCTATGCCACTAAAAAACAGAATAAATATTGTGGTAACTAACAATAAAGAAAAGTATTCTAAAATATATGCAACGGTTGATAATATAGTTTTTGTAAATATGGATAAATGTTTGCAAATTGTCAAAAACTCTAAACGTAAAATTATTATTATTGGCGGAAATCTAATTTACGAATCATTTCTTCCATATTGTTCCACCATTTGGCTAACAATAATAAAATATAATTATAATTGTGTTATAACATTTACTTATGAATTGTCATCATATAACACAACAACAATATATAATGATACTGAATTGGAAATTAAGCAGTTACGGTTATAGTATCCTTTTCCTTTTTAGAATAAAAATGCTTATTCATATATTTCTGTATGTTAAAATAAGTGAGATCATTTATATTATCATTACACCCCAATAATTTCTTAAGCTTATCATCCGGAACTATCTTGTTTTTTGAATCTTCACATAATTCAATCAAATTATGTTCTTTTATATAATTTACTAACGCTTTAGTTACCTCGGTTCGTGCCATTTCTGAACCCTCCGGCTTATTCATAAATTCACATAATTCTTTTGTTACCTTTGTAGGTTTTGCAAATCCAGACGGAGCTCTTTGTGATTTTGCCTTTATCTTTCTATCTTTTCTAATATTTTTTAATTCTTTTCTAATATCCTTTTCAACAGTTTTTACCATCTTTTGAAGATTAGTTATTTGCATTTTAAATAAAGTTAAACTATCATTAATAGTAGTAAATTGTTCTGTAATCCAATTATCTAACGTATTATCATGTACGTATTGTTCTTCAATCATATATACTACATATTCATATTATAGGTTTAAATTGTTTTTAAATTATAATGTATTTCATAAGTATTCCAAAATACATATAAAATATTATTTTATAAAATTATACAAATAATAATGTTTTGTCTCATTTTTCTTTTCGGCATGTGTAATAAATGTTTTTATTATTGAGTTCCTTTTCTTTGTCTAGGCTTAGAAGAAGTAGCAGTAGCACTTGCTGTGTTTATAATATTTCTATTTTTTCCAACATATTTCCAATCAGCCCCTTCAGTTCGTTGTAATTGACGAACGTTGGACGAACGTGTAATTTTTACCGGTTCGTCTACTTGATTATGTGACTCAGTTTTATATTGAGTTCGTGCTACACGCGATTCTCTACGAGTTTCACACATAAGCTTTCCCCCATTAATTCCACAAACATCACCAGCTTGATATTCATGCTTTTGTGTATTTGTTTCGGACAAAGAGAAACTAATATATTCTCCTTGAACTAAATACTTGTATTGTTCAGTATCAACTTTAATTGAACTATGATGAACAAATACATCAGAACCAGCTTTTGAGCCATCAGTTACAGTAATAAACCCATATCCCGCCTTATTATTAAACCACTTTACACGACCAGTATATCTCTGCGATGAAGAAGAATTTGTTGAAACAGTGCTATTTGACATTTCTATAATTATAAAACATAATATATCTTTATATTGTTTTAACAAATAATTCTTATTATAATATTATAATACTTAATTCCATTCATATACATCATCAATAATATAATTATTTATATTAAACTCATTTACAAGTATATTTATCAAATAATTATAATCTGGCATTTCTTCAAAACTTAATTTTCTTGTGTATTGTAACATCATTTTTACAAATAATGGTATTTCATCAACATTAATAATTTGTTTCTTTAGTTCGGCAATATGATTTAAATGTGTAACATTAAACCATCCTAATTGTCCATATAACATTGTTAGTATAACATATATACAAGATTCAATATCATCTCTTCTACTTGGTTCAACATAAGTATGAACGTTTAAACTAACAAAGTTTGGAGAACCAATAATATTTTTTATTGTTTTCTCTTCAATATGTTTTCCGTTATAATCGTACCGTTTTGCAAATCCAAAATCAACCAAATATATTTTGTTAGTATAACTATTTGTTCCAAATATAAAATTAGAAGGTTTTATATCTCTATGCAATAAACCTTTGTTATGTAAATCTTGAACTCGTTTAATTATTTGTATGCCTAAAACTAACACAGTTTTCAAACTTAACATCTTATATGTATTCAATATGTTTGTAAGAGATTTACCCAATAAATCTATCACAAGATAATTAACATTAATCGTTGTTCCAAATGTTTTGATTTGTGGAAATCCATCCATTTTTCCCAAATATTGGTATATTTTTGCCTCATTTTTTAAGCTTTTCATTAAATTATGTTTATTTTCAAATTTAATCGCAACATTATCATTATTATTAACGTTTTTTGCTTTAAACACAGTTCCAAATGAACCTTCATTTATTTTTTCAATCAATTTATATTTATTTAAAATCATAATAATATATAATATAAATTATTTTTATAATATAATATATAATAATATGTATGTAATAATTTGTCTAATAATATTTGTTAGTTTACTCATTTTAGTGAAATACTATATGACAAATATGTATGAAGGCTTTCATAATAAAGAAAATATAAAATGTGATTCCCACGGTTGTCCAATTACAAAATATCAAAATGACATTTATAAAATACATGTAGGATATAAACCGATAAGAGATAAAAATCATATGATAGCACATAATACAAAAAGTGGGTCATTTTTACATTCAACAAAAGGTCCTGAAAATATTTTTATAATAAGACATGGTGAAAAACTAAAAACAAAAACTGGTTTAGATTGTAATGGTGTATTGCGTTCTACATATATTCCAGACTTAATAGAAAGTTTGAATAATAAAAATTATGGAATACATAGCATAATTACAGCATATGATTATTCAAGCATGCATGAAGAGCAAACTGTTAGTTTAACATCATGGTTATTAAGCATTCCAACGTTTATTTATGGTGAACATAATGACACTGAAATAATGGTTAAACAATTATTTAGTAATCCATATTTTAATGGAAAAACAGTGTTAATATGTTGGGAGCATAATTGTATACAAATATTATTAGAAAATATAATTAAAATAGGCTCTAAAGCAAAGGGTTTGAAACATTACATATTTAAAAATCCGGAAGGTTCTGATGTCTTACCATATTGGGATACTAACAACTATAAAACAATTTTTCATTTAGATAGCAATTTAAATTTTGATGTAATGGAAGAAAAATTTACAACATGTTATTCAGAAGATAATGATATTATAAAATATAATGGAAAAAAACAAAAATGTAAATAGAAATACGTAGGGTCTTTAGTTGTTTTATAAAAATGTAAAAAACTAGTTTTAACCTACAAAGCCAAGCGCAAAATGGGGCTGTGATGGAACGCCTTGCAATTATTTTAACATATACTCTTCCTCGAAAATTTCTTTATTTCCCCATATATTTCTCCATTCGTCTTTATCTAAATTCTGTTCTAAAATAGGAATCGCATTTGTATTTATAGATAACCAAAACCAAGTAACTTTATCTAAATGTTGTTCTAAAATATGAATCGCATTTGGATTTCTAGATAATATATCCCAATTAACTTTATCTAAATTTTGTTCCAAAATATGAATCGCATTTGGATTTTCAGATAAATCATTCCAATTAACTTTATCTAAATTTTGTTCCAAAATATGAATCGCATATGGATTTTCAGATAAAGCATTCCAATTAACTTTATCTAAATGTTGTTCTAAAATATGAATAGCATTTGGATTTCTAGATAAATTATACCAATTAACTTTATCTAAATGTTGTTCTAAAATATGAATCGCATTTGGATTTTGAGATAAATTATACCAATAAACTTTATCTAAGTTTTGTTCTAAAATATGAATAGCATTTGGATTATAAGATAACATACCCCAATTAACTTTATCTAAGTTTTGTTCTAAAATATGAATCGCATTTGGATTCCAAGATAACATACCCCAATTAACTTTATCTAAGTTTTGTTCTAAAATATGAATCGCATTTGGATTTTGAGATAAGCTATGCCAATCAACTTTATCTAAATTTTGTTCTAAAATATGAATCGCGTTTGGATTGTAAGATAAACAAACCCAATCAATTTTATCAGTATGTTCTGAAAACGGATATCGTATTTGCATTTCTATATTTTACCTGATTGTGGAACCAAATAAAAATATTTCAATTTTTTTCGAGGTATTTTTTCCTTTTCCACTTGCAGAGACAAATGTATATATTAGCAATACTTAAAGACAACACAATATATTATATAGATATATGGTTAAAATTTGCCCTAATACATATCTGTTATCTTCTGAACCCAAATATTCTCAATATTTTGATAAATACTCATTTTCTCTGAGTCCTTTTCAAAAATACGCGATTGAGGCAATTGTCGAAGGTCACCATATTCTAGTTACTGCTCATACTGGGTCTGGAAAAACATTACCTGCCGAATTCGCAATCGATTATTTTGTCTCTAAAGGCAAAAAAGTCATTTATACATCACCTATTAAAGCATTATCGAATCAAAAATTTTATGAGTTTTCAAATAAATTTCCACATATTTCATTTGGAATATTAACAGGTGATATTAAAACTAACCCTGAAGCAGATGTTCTTATTATGACAACTGAAATTTTAATGAACACCTTATATGCTAAAAATCGCAATGCTGACATAAAAACATCTAAGTTAACTATGTTTGAAATGGATTTTGAGAATGATTTAAGATGTGTTATATTTGATGAGATTCATTATATTAATGACCCGGATAGAGGGAGAGTATGGGAAGAAACTATTATGATGCTTCCAAAACATATTCAGATGGTTATGCTTTCGGCTACACTTGATTCACCAGAAACATTTGCACTTTGGTGTCAAACAAGAGGGCAAACACAATCATTAGAATTAACTGATAAAAATGTGTATCTTACTACTACATATGAACGAGTAGTTCCATTAACACATTATTCATTTATTACATGTACACAAGGTCTATTTAAAATTTTGAAAGATAAAGCATTGGAAGCTGAAATTATGAAAACAACTAACAAAATGCATATAATTCAAGATTCAAAGAACAATTTTAACGAAACTAATAATTTACGTATTCATAAGACACTTAAATTATTTCGCGATAAAAGTCATTTTGTCAAAAGACAACATGTTTTAAATACAGTAGCTAAACATATGGTTGAACATAATATGTTACCTGCCATTTGTTTTGTATTAAGTCGCAAAGCTATTGAACAAAGTGCTAAAGAAATAACAGCTGTTTTATTGGAAGATGACTCGAAAGTACCATATATTATTCATAAAGAGTGTGAACAAATAATAAGAAAATTACCGAATTATAAAGAATATCTTAATTTGCCAGAATATATGTCTATGGTGGCTTTATTAGAAAAAGGCATTGCAATACATCATGCTGGGATTATTCCTATTTTACGTGAAATGGTTGAAATATTGTTTTCTAAAGGTTATATTAAACTTCTATTTGCTACGGAAACTTTTGCGGTAGGCATTAATATGCCTACTAAAACCGTGTTATTTACTGATTTAAATAAGTATAATGGTTCTGGTATGAGGCCATTATATTCTCACGAATATACTCAAATGGCCGGTAGAGCTGGTCGTCGTGGAATTGATAGTGTTGGACATGTAATTCATTTAACAAATCTATTTAAAAATATTGACCAAATTACATTGAAAACAATTATGAAAGGAAACCCACAAACTTTGGTGTCTAAATTTAAAATATCTTATAATTTGCTGTTGAATTTAATTGATATAGGTGAAACAGATTATACTAAATATGCTAAGAGAAGTATGGTTCAAAATAATATAGATAATAGTGTGAAATGTTATTATGATTCAATGAATAAAATTAAATCAGAAATGGAAGAATTATTTTTAATAATGAATAATTGCAAAACTCCATTGGATGTTGTAAATGAATATATAGAATTACAAAAGAATTTTAATATGTCTACCCATAAAAAACGCAAAGAATTCGAAAGAAACATAAAACAACTCCAAGACAATTATAAAACGATTGTTACAGATATTGAAGTAGTTGTAAAATATAATTCAAAAATGGCCGAACTAAAAAATATTACGGAACAACTAACAATGGTTGAACAAACAATTGATATAAATGTGAATAAAGTCTTAAAATTAATGGAAAATGAAAAAATAGTAGAACATTTGGAAAATAATATGTATAAATTAACAAACAAAGGAATGATTGCCACAAATATAAGAGAGACACATTGTGTTGTATTTGCAGAACTCATTGAAAAAAAAACATTGCACAATTTACAACCTAAAGAACTAGTTGGCATTTTAAGTTGTTTTACAAATATATCTGTTCAAGAAGAAAATATTGTATTGGTTCCTGCAACTGAATATAATAATGTTAAAGAAATCGTGAATCAGATTAATAATATGTATAAAATACAATATGATAATGAATGTAAAAATATGATAGAAACAGGTATAGATTATAATATGCATTTTGATTTAATAGATTATTCGATTAAATGGTGTGAATGTGAAAATGAGGTTGATTGTAAAAGATTGCTTCAACAAATATCAGATGAAAAAGATATATTTTTGGGTGAATTTGTGAAAGCAATTCTTAAAATAAATAATATTACAACAGAGCTGGAAAAGATTGCTGAATTGTTAGGCGATATAGAATTTCTAGCGGTGTTAAAAGAGGTTCCAAAAATGACACTAAAATATGTTGCAACAAATCAATCATTATATATTTAGACTGAAAAAATGTATTATTTTAATAATTATATAATTATAAGCATTTATGGTAATGTTTTTATAATTATTATTTTGCCGAAGTTTTTAATCACAAAAAATTTCCAAAAAGTATTTTGGATTTTCGATTTTGGACATTTATTTTTGTCCATTTTTGAAAAACCAAAATACTTTTTGAAAAAAGGTATATAAAAATAGGTTTATGAGCATTATGCTCAGGAACACAGAAAAAATAACGCAAAAAGTGTTACGATAATTTTTTTCTATTTTTTGAAAAAGAATTTAGGCATTTTTTTATGTTTCAAATATATGAAACAAAATGAAACAAAATCAATAAAAAAAATGCCGAAATTTTTTTGTTGCGAAATATGTGACTTTATTTGCTCTAAAAAATCTAATTTCACAAAACATTTATCAACCCATAAACATAAAATGAAACAAAATGAAACAAAATTTGATGCCGAAAATGCCGAATCATCTATAAAATTAATACAGTGTCCCAATTGTTGTGAAGAATTTAATAGCAGAACCACATTATGGAGACACAAAAAGAAATGTTCTGAAAAAAAGGTATTAGAACAAACAGAAATTGTTCAATATCTTATGAAAGAGAACTCTGAATTCAAGCAACTCATGATTGAACAAAACAAACAAATGATTGAAATCGCAAAAAATTCAGGTCATCACAATACTAGTTATGTAAATAGTCATAACAAGACATTCAATTTACAGGTTTTCTTAAACGAAACATGTAAAAATGCGATAAATATAAGCGAATTTATTGAACAATTGCATGTATCAATCAGTGATTTAGAAGAAACAGGAAAACTCGGGTTTACTGAAGGTATATCTAAAATATTTATTAATGGACTTAAAGAAATCAATATACCAGATAGACCGTTGCATTGCAGCGACTTAAAAAGAGAAATTATATATATAAAAAATAACAATGAATGGACTAAAGATACGGACGAAAATTTATTGTTAGTTAATGCAATTAAACAAATATCTAACAAAAACATGAAAAAAATTACTGATTGGCAAAAAATAAATCCAGAATATAAAGATTCCTCATCTAAAATCAATGATAAATACTTGAAAATTGTGTCTGAATCAATGTCCGGATTAACTAAAGATGAATGTGACAAAAATTACAAAAAAATTGTTAAAAATATAGCCAAAGAAACTGTAATTGATAAAAATATGATATAAATAAATATGATAGAAGGTTTAACATAATTCTCATTTTTCTTTTTGGTCGGTGTAATTCTTTAATTTGGGTAGGTCTTTGCATCTTCATGTATTACAAGAAATAAACAATAATTTGAATTATTTTGAAGGTCATAATAATGATAACTTAAGTCATATATAGATAAATGTAACAAAGTTGTTAATACATTATGACCAGTTTGATAAATCACAAGTTCTACATGTAATAAAAGAAATAATAATCTAAAACATTTTGATATATTTTTAACAATAATAAAATCTAATAATATATCAAATGAATATAAAAAAAATGATTAAATCTGTTAGTTCAGCATATCACAAATCATCATTATGGTGTAAAATTTTAATACTTATATCTTTATTGTTAATATTAATGATTATATTTAAACAAAATAAATATATAGAGGGGTTTGAACAGAAAGATAAATTTCTAATTAAATCTGGAACAGGTATTTACGACGATTTTTATTCTGATGTGTATGATTATTTAGTATTTAATAACTTAAAAGATGATTACGAAGTTGGATATATTTTGAATAGTTCTTCTCCATCATCTGAAAGTAAAATCTTGGATGTTGGTTGTGGAACAGGACACCATGTTTCTTCTATTGGAGCTAAAGGGTTAGATATTCTTGGAATTGATATTTCTCCATCAATGATTCAAAAAGCAAAAACAAATTTTCCTGATTATAATTTTAAAGTAGGGGATGCATTAGATGGTAATATATTTCAGCAAGATTCTTTTACGCATATTTTGTGTATGTATTTTACAATTTATTATTTTAAAGATAAAACACAATTTTTTAATAATTGCTTTCGTTGGTTAATGCCAGGTGGCTATTTATTTGTTCATTTAGTTGATCGTGAAAAATTTGACCCAATATTGCCTCCAGGAAATCCATTATTGTATGTATCACCACAACGATATGCAAAAGAACGTATTACTTCAACAAAAGTTAAATTTTCTGATTTTTCATATAGTGCTGATTTTAAATTAGATAATAAAAATGATAAAGCTCTTTTCGTTGAGAAATTTAAAAATGATAGTGATGGTAAAGTTCGTAAAAATGAGCACACATTATATATGCCAGAATTACAACAAATTGTAGATGAGGCGCAATCATGTGGATTTATAGTTGAATCTAAAGCAGATTTATTGCAATGTCAATATGAATATCAATATGTGTATGTATTTGTAAAGCCTATATAAAATTAAAATGCTAAAAAAAAATTGAAACAATTTAATATATTGAGATTGATAATATATTAAATAAGATGACTGAAATTGAAAATCAAGTTTTCCATATTACTTTTAAAGAAGTATTTACGGATAGAACTGTGTCTATGGAAATAAATTCAAATTTAACTATAACGGAATTCATAAATATATCTAGACAAACATTATCCCAACAATTGAATATATATGAATATGAAATTGAAATAATTAAAGCTGGTCAGCGTAGAGATTGGTTTTTGCCAGAAGAATTTCCATCATTAAACCCATCGTCGGCAACTATTAAGGAAATTTGGGGTTTAGAAACGACTGATTTATCATTTTATATACGTAAAAAAAATAATATTTATCCTGAGATTGAATTTAGTAGAAGACAAAGAATAAGTTGTGGAATTAGTGAAGAAATGCGTCACGATTCATATTTAGATAATTGCCCTGTTTGTTTAGATACAACAACTGTATATAGAAAATATCATTGTTCTCATGGAATATGTCTAAATTGTTATGATTTATGTCGAAATAATAGGATTATTTCTTGTTCTCTTTGTAGATGTTATTAATGAGACTGTATATTATACAGTTTCCAACAGGCATATACATCTTTAGTTAATTACTCATTACTCCACATATCGTGTAACGTATCTTTTATTCTTCTAATTTTTTACAAATATCGCAAATAATTAGATGGTCGTTTCCACCTATAAAATACATATTACCATTTGGTGTGTGTTATTCCTACACTTATAGTTTTTATAGTACAACCGCAATATTTAGTTTTTGTAAAATGTTTTGGCTTTTTTTATTATATTAGCCGACATATTTATGATATACTCTAATTCAAATTTTTTGCAGCCAATGTAAAAAAATTGAAATTATGTTATACAAAAGCAATATCATTATATCATAACTACGATGTATGTTTATTTCAAAGAAATTAATTCTGTTCTTACTTGTGAGAAAGACCCACAATTTATTTCAGTCGATGCAATGAAACAACATCATTTGGAACATATGTGCGATAAATGGATAAAGACTGAACTAGATAACGGAAATTTTACATTATATTATTCATTTAATAGCTGTGTTTGTGATAATTCGTGTTATATGGGTCTTCCAGATTATAAGTTTTATGCTTGTTATTCTTGTGGTAAAAGAAAAAACGATATTAATACTCGATTATATTTGCAAAATTCAGGGTGTAAAGATTTTGTGTGGGCTGATAAATTGTCTCCATATACTGAATTATGTGAAGTGGCTGGATATCCAAATGTATATCAATGGGCTAATAGTGATTATAAGACAAACGCTATTTGGGCGTTACATAATAAAAGTGGTGTATTATCGGATGGCAATGTTTTTGGAAGAATAGACAAAATTCTACACGATTGTATTATTCTATTTACTGATATCGTATAAGCGTTTTTAATTGTGTTTTTAATTTTTTCGTTTTCTACATCTTGTTTTACGCTTTGTTATCGCTCTTGCTCTGTCTCTACCACCTGTAGGTTTAACCTTATATTTTGTTATTTGAATTTTATTAGAAATTAATTTATATTGTTCTTCTAAGTGTTCGTATGATAAAGGAGATATTTATTGGTTGTAAATTATATCCATAGAGAAAAGGCGGTATAAAAACAAATGATATTTTAGCATTTTATGCTAAAGTTATTACATCATAACTTATAACTTAAAACTTGTAAAGTTTTGTATCATTTTCTTTTCTGTCGGTGTAATATATTATTATATTTACAACTTATCTTCACATCATCTAAATAAAGCAAGACCAATACCAACGCCAATTCCAAATGCTAGACCACCCCAAATAGCAATTAATGATTTCTTTGATTCAATCGATGTTTGAAACATAAATAAATAACTATTTCTTCTTGCATTTTCAAGAACTAACTCATTTTCAATTTGTGCCATATCTATAATCATAACAAGACCTGTATTTGGTTTTTTTGAATTAAATAGAGTAAGGATATTGAGTTTTCCATTTCTAATTAAAATAAACTCGGTTTGTTCAATAAGCAATGAATTGTATGACAAATTAAGTAAATCTAATGTAGAGTAACAATCCCCCAATTTGGTAACAAATATGTCTTTATTAAGAATATCCTCTAGATTATTACTATCATACATTAATGACGCAAGATTAATATTAGGGTAATGATTTTTTGATGATAATTTATGGTAAGAGACATATTTTTCAATATTATTTAATATAAATCTTTTACCAATAACATTATTTAGTAAATATGATAGTTGCCCGGGTGCTGTATCCATAGACATATATATTATTATTGTGTAATCATTTTAAGTATCTTTTTTATATTATTTGAGTATAAATAAAGCTATTTAAATATTTGTATATGTTAATGCTCTTATATATATTAGGAATAATCATATCGTGTATAATATTATTTTTTATTTTTGTGCGTTTGAAATATCGTTTTTGGGCATTACAACCTGTTTTTCATGTTTATGATATATATTATTATATTATAAACGTGGGAATAATAAGAAAAGAGTTGCCATATAAAAATAAATATGTGAATCTGAATAAAATTAAAACGCATAGATTTGAAGAACTGGATGAACTAACAAAGAAACAAATAGTTACATTAATTAATTTAAATTATTTTAGAAATAATGAAAATAAATATGATCCAAAAGAAGAAAACATTAGACCTTATTTTATAGGACATAGTTCGTCTACGTATGTATCTTATTTTGTAGAACAAGAATTATTAATTGATAATAAAACAAGTAAGACTATAGAAGAACCAAGTATAATTGGTGTAATAACAAGTAGGCCACTACATGTATCCATTAATAGTAATAAAAAAGATTCAAATTTTGATGTGTATTATGTGGATTATTTATGTGTAAATAAGAATTGGAGAAAAAAGAATATAGCACCGCAATTAATTCAAACACACGAATATAATCAATCATATAATAATAGAAAAATTTGTGTTAGTTTGTTTAAACGAGAAGAAGAACTAACAGGTATTGTTCCGTTGACAGTATATAAGACTTATTGTTTTAATATGTATAATTGGGGAAACCCTAGTTTATTGCCAGCGAACATACAAATGCTAACAGGGGATAAACAAAATATATATTATTTATATAATTTTATTGCGGAAATGAATGCTAAAAAGGTTTGTGATATAATGATATATCCCGATATAAGTAATTTAATAGAATTGATATTAACTAACAATTTATTTGTTAAGATGTTAGTTATAGATGGTGACATACATGCTGTATATATTTTTAGAAAAACATGTACATATATAGAAAAAGACAAAGAAATCATTTCATGTATAGCATCTATTAAAGGAACTAAACTAACAAATGAAATATTTATACAAGGATTCAAAGTATCGTTATGGTCTATTAAAGATGGATTTAATTATTTATCTATTGAAGACATAAGTGATAATGTGTATATAATAAATAATATTTGTATAAAAACACAACCGCTAATAATATCACCAATGGCGTATTTTTTCTATAATTTTGCGTATAGTCCCTTTAAATCCGAGAAATGCTTAATAATAAATTAGAACCCAAACTTAAAGAATTATGGCAAAGAATTTAACTGTAATATGTGTTTATCAGTTGAAATTTCGAATTCTTGAATGAAGATTGAACATACTTTAGACACTTTATACATAATTTTATTTATGTTATCATAATAAAAGTTACCCATTCCATAATAATAGCTTAGCAACAAATATTTATAAAATTGCTTATAATGCGAAACATAATAAAGAAAGACCAAATTATCTAACGAAGTTAACCTTTGGTTTATCAAGAAGTAAACCATTCTTCCAACTCATTAGGGATTTTAGAAGAATTCCCAAAATCAAAATTTACATGCCTTGAAATATGTAAATCTTGTAGTTTCATTTCATTTTATACCGAAAGGTGCGGTTTTAAATCTTCAAGGGTGTAAGTAAATATATATTTAATGTTGTCTTCTTCTTCTTCTGGTACGTCTATTGCGTCTACTTCGTTTATGTCGTCTTGATTTTCTAAGCCGTCTTCTTCCACCTAAAGAACCCACATATGTATCAGTATCATAATCTTGTATGAGTGTAAGTTTTTTTGTTCCATTTTCATCTACTGTAACTTTAAATACTTTTTGTCCTTGTTGGTTATTAGTTACCTCAGTGATTGTATCCCCGACATTTACATCATTATTATTTTCAGATAAATATTGAAACGCGTTATTTGGTTCAAAAACATCCCAATTAGACATTATATATTATACGCACATTTTTTCTAAATGTTTGAAAAATATTATTCACTAAAACATTGCAATTTTACACCCTTGAAGATTTTAGAACTTGTAAAAATTGGATAAAATTTTTTTCTACAATAACTGTTTCATACCCGGATATTTGAGGCTTAAATATATTTTTACAACTGTTACAATATCTTGATGAGCCTACCATATTCATTAAAGGATATGAGTTATTTGACACACAATTAGGACATATTTACTTATTAGAATATATTGTTCGTTTTTCTATAAATTTTTGAGGAATATAAGAATAATCTAAACACAATTAGTTGTCCCAATTCAAATCTTCAAGTGTGTAAATGTTCCCCTGGTGGGGGAGCATTCATTTCATATGGGTTATCCCTCAAAAAAATTGAATTAAAATAAATAAAATAGTAATTAAATATATCAGTTAATATGTCAATGCAACAAAGCCAAGATATGAATCAAGAAATTTCTAAACAAGAATTCTTTGATTCGCTTACTAAAGTAATTTGTTATTTACGGCAGAAACCAACACGTATGCAATCAAGATACGAAATTACACAAAATAATACAAAATGGTATAATAGTGATGGTTATAGTTCCTATATTTTAAATGTTCCTATAGAAAAATGTTGGATATGTGAATCAATATTTATGTATGACCCTGATGAAGAACAAAATATATTACAAGATTTGTGCCTTATTTTATGCGAAGAATGTGAAGCCAAGAAAAATAGTGCTATATATTATACACATTTGCCTAATTCTGAAAAAGAAGACCAAGAAGAAGACCAAGATAAAGAATAACTATATTTTTATGTTGCTGTATAATATATATAGCCATATTTTAACGCGTATATTTGCCTACTTTAGTAAAACTGTCAACAATAAAAATAATAAAAACGCCTAAAAAAGAGTATAATACAACTTCTTCTGTAACACTTCCTGTTTTTTTATCTTGTTGTTCTTCCAACAAATTGATAACATAATTTATTTTTTCAATTAACAATTGATTGTTGTCTTGCGACGAAATATTGGATGAATTAGAATAATAGTTTGTATTATTTTCGGGTTTAGTTGATTTATGATTATAATTCGGAACTAATTTTCGATAATACTCCCTAACCTGAGCATCATTCATAAAAGTGCTTTGTAGTTCTTGTAATTTTAATTCATCATCATCGGCGGGTTGTGGGACTAAATGATTATCCATAGTAGACATGCCTTCTTTTTTTCTTTCAGCTCCTATAGAAACTGGTTTAGATGGGTAATCGAACGGATTCATAGGCTTAAAATCATCTGAATGTTTTGCTTTAACTGCGGTTCCTTTTGGATTATAATTTCCTAAATCATCATCGTCATCATCGTTTATATTATTATGAATAGATTGCAACACTGATTTTACTTTTTGATGATTGAAATCGCTAGATTGTTCACGATATTTTTGTGTTTTGTTATGACTTTGTCTCTTCTTACTGATTGATGAATCTTCTTGTGATTGATTATTATGGTTATCTATTGGTGCAGCTGACATTGCTAAATAAGACATTCTCTTAATAAAAAACAAGATAATTATTTATAAAAATGATTTTATATACATTTTTCTGTTTAGAAAAATAATGGATTTATTGTTTATAACAAACAAAGTATAGAAGATATAATTAGAGTTACGTTGAATTGGAATTATGAATAATTGGAATTATGAATAATTGGAATTATGAATAATTGGAATTATGAATAATTGGAATTATGAATAATTGGAATTATGAATAATTGAAAATATAATACATAAAAATATCTTATGTATTTTATATATAATGAATAAAAATATTATAGCTTTGTTTTTTTTGTTAGTTATAGTATGTGTTACAATGCCTTTAAATATTGATAAATTATATGGAACACTTTTAGGAAGATTGGTTATACTATGTTTTATTGTTTTTTTAGCCATACATAATGCAACTTTAGGGTTATTGGCTGTGTTAGTTATAATCACAATTTCAAATAAATTTGGCTCATTTAGTGTAGAAGGAATGGAGAACCAAGATACAATACCGACTACAATTGGCGACGAAAATGCTAATAATAATGGAGAACAAATTGTATTAACTGGTTCAGCTGCTAAAAAAATAAGCGAAATTAAACAATCAATTGCTGATGGAACATTGGGTGTAGATAAAGAAGATATAAAAAAGGCTATAATGTCAAAAGATTCAAATGCTATTCCTATTGACCCTAATATGAATAGTTCTGATGAAGTAATCCCATCCACAACGGCAATGATAAATTCATCCAAATCAAATTTTGAAGGATTTACGTCATTCGCATCGTTATAATTTTATACATACAAATGATAACAATTGTTAACATTACACCGACCGGAAAGAAAATAAGACAAACTTTCTATCAAAAATAAAATAATTGTTGTAAAATATACAAATCATAACTGCGGTTGGTCTCATTTCTTTCTAGACTGTATAATACTGATATATATTAAGTGTCAATATATAATTAGTAAAGCATATACTGATTATATAATTAGATATGTATTTAACCCAAACTTTTCAATTACAAAGTGGGAGAAAATCTAGACGTCATTAGAGTTATTTATATATATATTATATATATGTATAAGTATAAATATCTATCAATATTTGTTAGTATAATTGCATTCTTATGGTTGATATATTTTATACAAAGTTATAATTCGGCATTAAATGAAGGATTTACACCAAGAATAAATTCATTATATCGTCCATATATTAGAAATATGAATCAAATATACGAATCATTTATGAACAATTATGGTTCGAATGTTATTATAAATAAACTGAGAAAATGGAAAATATATTAGACCTTTTGGGATATATTTTTATATCAATTTAATATAACAATGTCTATTTTATATGAAACAGTTGCTTTTGCTCATAATCATATAATGTTTCTAAATAATAGCAAATTTTTTGCAGGTATTGTAATGATTTTATTGAATGTTGGTTCCAAATTTATTGCAATTCAATTTAGCAAATCGACGGAAGAATATCTTAAAATGAACGTAACTAAACAGTTGTTAGTTTTTGCTATGGCATGGATGGGAACACGTGATATTTATACATCATTGGTATTAACTGCTGTATTTACAATTTTATCAGAACATATTTTTAATGAAGAAAGTCCATATTGTTGTGTTCCTCATAAATATAGAATATTATCTAAATTGGTTGATGCAAATGATGATGGAAATGTAACTGAAACTGAAATAAATGATGCTATAGCTGTTTTAGAAAAAGCAAAACGAGATAAAAATAAAATGAATCAACGTAAAATGTTTACTCTTTACGGAAATTATATGGATGATAGTCTTATGACTAAATATTAATGCGTATAATATTACAATTATTATATTACAATTATTATATATATGTTTAAAAAGGCAACTATTTATGGAGAGAGATGTTCTGGTACAAATTATTTAGAACAATTGCTAATTTTAAATTTTAATGTTGAAATAGTTTGGGATTATGGCTGGAAACATTTTTTTGGATATAACGATTTAACTAATAGTGATGATGTATTATTTATAGGAATTATTAGAAATTTAGAAGACTGGATAAATTCTTTATTTAGAGAAAAATACCATTTACCATATGAATTAACAGAAACCGTAGATACATATCTTAATAATCAATTCTATTCAATACTTAAAAATAATGATGAAATAATGTACGATAGGAATATAGAAACTGGAGAAAGATATAAAAATATATTTGAACTAAGACTAATAAAAAATAAATTTCTGGTTGAACAAATGAAGGTATTGGTTAAAAATTATTGTTTGATTATTTATGATAACTTAGTTAATAATTTTACAGTTGTAATGAATAAATTGAAAGATTGTGGATTAGAGGTTAAAAATGAAGATACGTTTCCTTTAAATGTGTTAAGTTATAATGGATGGGAAAATGCTGTATTTGTTAAAAAACAAAATACTATTCCAATAGAAAAAATAAATGAAAAATTGAGAGATATTCCAGAACTAGTATATTATGAAAATATATTATTTCCTGAAATAACAAAATAACGACACTTTATATAGAGATATATGTGTGTAAATAAATTAATTTTATAACCAATTAAATATATATATTATAAGATAATATATATAATGAATGATGTTATAGAATTAGAAGGAAAAAAATATGAATTAATAGAAGGAACTCAAGGTGATGGGAGATGTTTTTCAGCTTCTATATATTATGACTTAAACAATAAAATTCCAACAGACGATGAATTAAATGAATGGATACAAAACTTTATAATCAATCCTATAAACAATGCAGATTGTTCACAATTTTTAATATGGGCATATAAATGGGTGGGTTTACATAATAGTTCAAACCATTGGACTGCCATTAAAGATAAGATTCAAATTCCAGATAGTCTTAATAAAATATCAATAATTTTAGACAGATTAAATACATTTATAGAAACACTACAATCATTAAATAATAATAATGACGATAATGAAAATGTAAAAAATGTATATAATACTTTATTGGACAATGTAAATTCATTGAATGAAAGTTTAAATGATTCTGAATTGATAGACGATGAGTTAACAGGTGAGTTTGAAAGATTAAATACGATAATGCTTGAAAGTATTGAGCAATTAAATTCAATCAAAACTATAGATATTATACAGCTTAATAATGGAAATATATATTATATAAGTGAACTTAGTAATAAACTTTGTAATAATTATAAAACTAATTTCTCTTCGGATTATGAGTTATTGGCAACCCCATATTTAAAATATATTCAATTATTAAACACACCACAAAAAAATTCAGTTGGTGATATTTATTATGAATGGACTGAACCAAATGCCGGGCCAATTGAAATATTACTAACAAATGAAATAATAAATTCTATTAACATTTATAGTGAAATTAGTAAACAATTTACATATTATATGTCATCTATTTCAAAGATAAACAAAAAAAATTTATATTTACATTATAGTGGAAGTCATTATAAACCATTAATTCCAATAAATAATCCAATAGATAGAAAAATGAAACCAAAAGATATTCCAACTTCAATAGATAGAAAAATGAAACCAAAAGATATTCCAACTTCAATAGATAGAAAAATGAAACCAAAAGATATTCCAACAACAAATAATACAACTCCGTCGATAGATGGTAAAGATGCGATAAAAGATATTAAAACAGATGTAGTTTCAAAATCTAAAGAAGAAAATAAAGAGTCTGAATCAAAAATACCAAATTCGTTAATAATTTATATAAAAACTCGAATTCCAAATTTTTATAAGGTAAATTATGAGCCATTTATGTCAGTTCCTAAAAGTAAAAGTCATACAGTATATTTCGATCCATTGGTAAAATATTATGAAGGTCCGATAAAAAATTTGCCTACAGGTGCTCCAAAAGATGCCGTAATAAGTCAATTTGTTGAAGCTACTGAATTTGATTATATGATAAATCGAATTTTGAGTGATTTTAGATATATGCAAAAAAAGAGAACATTTAAAGAAGCATATGAATCTAATATAATTGAAAATAATTTGGAAATTACACTTAAAAATTTGTTTAAAAATGATAATTTATTTTATATTAATAAAAAACCGTATACAATTGTAGGTGTAAAATCAAATCCATCAGATTGGCAAATAGATAAAAAACCTTTAGAAAAATTATTGAACCAATTTTCGCATTTAAGTATTAAACAATTGGAACAAGAAGCAACAAAAGAAGAAGATAATATTCCTGAAATTATGAGACAAGGAAATATGGCATCATCAACACTGACAGAAAGTCAAACAATGGACACACTAACAAATGGATTAAAACAAGCTAGTGATGTTTTAGATAATAAAGCAATTGAAAAAGATATTTTTGATAATGATACATTTATTAAAGCAAGTGAATTGCCTGGTGTATCAGAAGATATTGTAAAGTTGTTGTCAAAATATTTGCGTAAAAATATTCCTATAAATTATTCGAATAATGTTGATTTAGCAAGAGATCCTCTTACATTGTCTTTGTTAGTTGATAAAAAGTCATTGTTGAGTTATATTAATGCTAATAAAAAAACAACATTAATAGAGTTGTATTCAACGTTTAATAAATCAAAGGAAAGTTTGAATATAGCAGATAACGTGTATATGGATTATTTCGTCGAATTAGGAAAATATAAGAAACAGTTTGAATATGAAATAAAAAAAATACGGACAGCCATGAGAGATAAAACGGGACCCGAAATGCGGGGGTTCATTGAACAAATTGTACAGTTAAAAGTCGGCTACTTGCAAATTATTTTCAAGATTGCAGACGCTATTAACCAGATTTATACAGAACAACGAGTATATTTTGTCAGCACGAAAACTTTATTAGAAGCATTATATACAGATTATGGTTCCATCATACAATATTATGAAAAACCCGAATTAGCTTCTAAATGCATTCAATATGACATAGCATGCATTAATTCATTGATTGACGAAGATGTTAGTAATCCGTCATCCGTATCATATTTTACAAATTATAAAAGATTCAAGCAGTTTTATGACAATCAATTATATAAACACAAACAAGAATTATTAGAACCTCAAATTAATTTATCTGAAGAAGCTGAAATATATACAACTAACAATCAAATATTATTAATTGAAAAAGAACAATATGAACTTTATAACTTTAAAATGTTTTTAGAATATTCTTATAATCAATTAGATATTTGGGTAAATTTATTTAAATCATTGGAATTATTTATAAGAGATATTAGAAATTTTACAAGCAATATTATTATTCTTTGTGATGAACATACACAACAATTCAATAATGAGTTTCCTTTAGAACAACAAAATAAATTATTATTACAAATTGAAGCAGAAGGCATAATGGCAATATTAGACCGCAAAACAAAACAATTTACATGGAAATTAGTAAAAAATAATGGAGCAAACGCTATAAACACTAAAAGCACTACAGAAAAAAAATTCGAACAAATGTATATTAATTACATTAAAACAAGCGTAAAAGCATATGATGCCATAATTTTATATATATATTTACTTGAAGTTTTGTATTTAAGACAATTAAGAGTATATGTTGCTGAAGAAAATGTAAATCAACTTAATTTAGAGTTTTCATTAACATTAGACATGTATTACAAATTTATTGAAAAACATATTTCACAACAACCAAAACCTATTGTTAGCATACCTACTTCTATTTTGTGGGATACTCGCGATTTTAACGATATAGAAAAAATCAATATAAAACAAAAACAAACAGATAATCAATATATTATTTATAAAGCCAGAATAAAATCTATTGCACAATCTAGAGACCAATTAGTATTATCATGCGAAGAAATTTCAAAATTAATTACTCCCAATATTGGTAAAGCCGGATTTATAAATAAATGTAATGACATATTAACGTCTCAATTTTCAAGCACATATAAGTTCAGAAGTAGCTGGTGGTTAACTACAACCATTGAAAATTACGATATTCAATCTACAAACGATTTCATTTATAATATGAACAAAGTAGTAAAAGATGCTTGGTATGACAATATTATTGAAGATATATCTGTTAATTCTTATTTAGATTGGATAGTCTTTAATAACGATAATTATGAAATAGACAGCTTATATGCTTCTATTGCTTATGGATTAAACGGACATTTAATACTAACTAATAATGAAACAACAAACCCATATACGACAATAGTTAATGCAAAAAAAGTATTTACAACTAACACAATTAAAAAACTCGTAACAGATTATAATAATGAGAATATAAATTTAGATAACTTTTCTTCATTGAATGGAATTATAAAAATTTTAGAAACTACATTAAAAATTAAGTTTATTATATTTACAATGTATGAAAACAACATACCTACAAGTATTGGAGATATTGTTTTGTATCGTAAACACCAATATAGAATAATTTCAAAAACAGAAAAAGATGGTAACATATTTTATAACTTATATAATGGATATACAACTATTCATGATATTCCAAGTAAAAAAATAAAAATTAACCCAAACAACTTTTTAAAATATTTTCGTTTATATTGTGATTATTCACCAATTACAGAAGATATTGAAATTAACGATTATATGTATATAGTTTTAACAAAATATAAAAATGATGACAATGTTTTAAAAAATAAATTTAAATTAGTTCGTGATACAAATATGTCATATATTTTTAATGTTAATGAAATACCAAATTACATCAAATATTTTATTTTTAATTCTTGTCCAAGTTTATCAAGAGAAATAATTATACAAATGGGGTTTAATGAAAAATCATTCATTAACGATATACTTAATTTTGAAATACAAAGAAAAAAGAGAATTGAAAACGAAAATATTAAAGACGATATAGCGAAAATTGAAAGTAAAATAAAAAGATATACAACTATATATAAATCTTTAAAAGCTATACCTGACATAGATAAACCATTAGAACAACAAGCAGAACAATTATTATATAAAGAAGAAATTAAAGAATTGAAACAAAAGAAAGATTTATTATATAAGATTATTGGAGACAATAAGACAACATATGGTGGTGCTACTACGTTAAGCCCAAGCCAACAGTATTCATATATGCCACAAAATTATCCATATATTCCTCAATATAATCCATTAGGATATCCATTAAATCCGGGATACCAATTAAATGGAAATATTCCCGGAAATATTATTTATATGCCAAGACAAGGTTACCCATATCAAAATTCATACTATAACAATTCAAACTTGGATTATAATATTTCTCAAAATAAAGCAAAAGATCAAAAATCCAAATTGTCATTTTACATTACCATAGAATTGGAATTATTTCCAGGAACATCTGCTAATATATTAGAAAAAAGTATAGTAAAATGTAAAAGCACATTTGAAAGAATTAGAGAAGCATGGGCTGATATATTTGGGTTTGAATATAGACCTTCACCAATGAGCGAAGCATATCAATATAATTTGAAAAAAGATGACGATACGCAACAAAAAAATGAACAACAAGATTATAAAAATAACAAAACTGAAAAACTTCATGAAAAAACTGTTGGTGGAAATAATAAAACACGAAAAAGGAGCTATAAATAAAATTGATTATATTATAATGCTTATTTATTATAATATATAATAGTCAAAAAAAATGTCCAAATCATTGCTTATGAAACTCGATGAACTTATAGAAGGTAAAATAGTCAAAAGACCATCTAAACATATTAAATCTCCTTATGTAGCCGATATATTATGTAATGGTGAAGAAGTATTAGGTCATACCCCTGCATTGGGTTGTTGTGGTCTCTCAGATGTAAATTCAATTGTGTTAGTTGCCAATTCAACAAATAAAACAAATAAATGTTCTCATACAGTATATTTGTCAATGTTAAATGAACAAATAATAGGAATTCATCCTAAATTAGCAGAAACGCTAACTGAGTCAGCATTAAATAAAAATATGCTAACTAGACTTCAAAATATCAGACAATATAGAAGAGAAACCGTTATACATATAAAGGATATAGTAGATTCTCGTTTTGATTTTACAGGTATAGATAAAGATGGTATTCCATTTATTATGGAAGTGAAAAATGTTCCATTAGCTGATTATGAAGATGTAAGTGCTAAAGAACGAAAAAAGATGGATTTTACGGATAGAGATTGTAATTCAAAAGTAGCATATTTTCCAGATGGTTATAGAAAAAAGAGTTCAGATACAGTTAGTCCAAGAGCATTGAAACATATACAAGAACTAACAACAATAAAAAAGTATTCGAAGATTCGTTGTATAATGTGTTATGTAATACAACGAACTGATGTAAATAGATTTACACCATCTGTAATTGATCCAGAATATAGAGCTGCGTTTAAAAGTGCGATAGAAGTAGGAGTAGAAATAATTACAATGGTTGTTAGTTGGAATAAAGATGGAGAAGCATACTTTATAAGAGATGATTTACCATTTTGCATATAATAACATAAATATTTCATCGTTAATATAAAGAGTGTGCCAGTCATGGTCGTGTATATGAATATATAATAAAATTTTAGTGGAATTATATAATAATGTTAGTTACGGTTTGGTCAATTCCATCAATAATTGTTTCCAATGATTTTACATTTAATACGGCACTATCATCGCTAGATAAAAATGTTGTTAAATTTAATACTATTTTAATTTTTTCTGGTGTCCAAATATCACATAATTTACCCAATATTTCGTCTGTATAAAATACAGACATACAATCTTTTCTAAAAAGCGTCTCATCATTTTTTTCATCAATATGATTTGATATTAGACTATAAAAATAATTCAAACTGATTCGCATAATAGAACAATTTTTATATGTTTCAATTAATTTAAGTATTCCATTTTGAGCGCACCTAAACAAATCTTTTATTTTCGGATATTGTTGTGTTATTTTTTTATTAAGATAATATTTACAAGCCAATTCAATAGGGTTATATAAGTATTGAATATCTGTTTTATTATTTTTTAAAAGATAACGACAAATAGATTGAAATGGACCTGGTTCTTGTAAATAAATAATATTATTGTATATTCGTATTTTTGTTCCTATTGGTTTATTATTGATTATTGTTAGTTTAATTATAACTGAAAGAGGGTCTAATAAAAATATTCTCAAATTATTAGTATTATCATCTGGAATTGAATTAATATAACTCATATGAATATATATAGCAAAACATATTTATATTGTATACAAAATAAATATTATAAAATATTATAAAAATATTATAATTACATTTTGGATGTCATAAATTCGTCTACAAGTTCTTGAGGGATGTTATTAAAATCGATTATTTTGCTATTAAGTTCATATCTTTTTTTATATAAATCAGTTTCTTGTAATTTTTTTTCAAATAGTTCTCTATTATCAAAATATTTTATTGCTGTTTTTGGTCCGCATTTTGGAAATACAGATGGAATATTATCACTCACATCTCCTGTTAATATTTTACAGAATAAATCACATTTTGCGTTTCCTGTACAAGATTTTTGTTCTGTTAGTTTCTTGAATGCCAAATTATATAATTGAACTCTATCTTCAGCTAGTTGCAAATAATCTTTATCTGATGTAATGATATAAATATTACAAGTAGGATATGTTTCCAATAAATGTTTCACTGAAATTGCAATACAATCATCGGCTTCCAATTTGGGGTGTTTAAGAATGTTTCTAGCTCCTCCTTGAATAAATAAATCTTCTTCGTATGCCATTTTGAAAAATGGCCCTCCCATAAATCCGTCTTCTGGACCATTAGCACGGTTTGCTTTGTAATCTGGGAAATATTGATTTCTCCAAATATTTTCGCGTTTGCAATCTTTTCCTACAATAATATGTGGACTAATATGTTTATCAATGTTAAGTCCTTTTGGAATTTTCTTAATATTGTCGACAAATGTTTTTTTGAATTTGTCTACAAATTTTTGGTTGTTATAAGGGTCTTGTAAAACATCTGCTTCATCTGGATATGCGTTTTTCCACCAATTAAGTAGTGAATGATATCGGTAGAAGCAGAAATAACTTCCGTCAATGAATATGAATGTGTTTTTAGTTGCCATTTTATATAAAGAATTACAATATTTAAATATTTTTCAATTTTATAATAAATATACATCGCCCCCTACATCTCGACTAAATCTAGGCATAAAAAATTGAAATTATTTATAAAAAGCATTTGAACCAACATAAATGAAATAATGTTGACCACTTATCTGAATACTTTGAATACACTTAATAACGTTTCTATTGTGCAAGGAAATGGCCCTGCAGTTTATGTTCCTACATTCATAAATTTATTAGAAACAAATAATGGTAGTCGTCAAGAAACTCCACATAAAAGTATGGATTTATCCAATATCAATAAATATCCAAAACGCAATAGAACTCATATTATACCTGTTATTGAAAAACGCAATAGAACTCATATTATACCTGTTATTGAAAAACGATGTATTGCTACTACAAAAAACGGCGAACAATGCAAATGCTATAAAAAAAACAACAGTCAATTTTGTGTAACACATAGCAATACTTATGATGTTAAAGATAAACCTGAAGTTGCCATTAATCCTAAAATTGTGGTGAAAAAATCCGGATATTTTAACTGGCTATGGAAACGACTATTTTAACTCTAATATAACGCATTTTTGTACAATTGTAAACATTTTTCTTTTTGTTCCGAATAATCACATATAGGTTTTACATAACCTATATTTTTATAATTAACCCATTCTGTATCCCATTTATGTATTATTTTCGGTTCCAATTCGGTTAATTCTGGAATCCATTTTTTTATATATTCACAATTAGAATCATATTCCTCCTGTTGATTCCAAGGATTGAAAATCCTAAAAAATGGCATTGAATCACTACCCCCACCCATAACCCATTGCCAATTACCATTATTAGATGCTGGGTCATAATCCGTCAATTTTGAAGCAAAATATTTTTCCCCTTCTTTCCAAGATATTAGTAATGTCTTAATTAAAAAACTAGACACGATTAATCTGGCTCTATTATGGCAAAATCCAGTTGCATTTAGTTGTCGCATACCGGCATCAACTATAGGAAAACCTGTTTCTCCTTTTACCCATGCTTGAAACCATCTCGAATTATTATGCCATTTTATTTTATTATAATTTGGCTTTAAAGCGTGCCCCAACACTTGTGGAAATGCATATAATACATTACTATAAAAGTCTCGCCAAAACAACTGCCTAATAAAATCGTGTTTGTTTCTAAATGCTTTATATACTTCTCTAATGCTTATACAACCGAATTTTATATAAGAACTTAACTGACTTGTTTGTTTTTCTAAATCATTATGTGTTTTACTATAATGCAATTGTGTTTTTAACGCGATTTTTAATTGTTTAATCGCATTTGTTCTTCCACCGCGAACAAGTATATTTGGATTAGATTTAGTAAAACGTTTTAAAGCATCCACCAATGAAATACTATTTCCAATATGTTTGTTAGTTATTACAAAATGAATATGTCTTAAAGAAGCAGGCATTTCTACTTTCTTTTTTGATGCTACATTATAAAAAGGCGTAAATTTCTTGTATGTTTCTCCAGAACCATTAACAATTGTTCCAATTGGTTGTAAATAATAATCGTGAGCATATTCGATAATAACACCCATTTTATCACATAAACTAATTATACCCATATCTCTTTCAATAGCATATGGACTATAATCAGCATTAAAACAAACGACATTTATTTGTAATTCTTTTATTAATTGAGATACAATAGAATTATTATGACCATAAAAACATAACAATCGTCCTCCCATTTTAGATATTTGCGATGATAAGTCTTGAAGAGATTCAATCATAAATTGAATTGCATTATCAGATTTAAATTTATTTGAACTAGTAACTTGTTCAGGTGTAAAAATAAATATAGGATAAATTTTATTACATATACTATTTGCTAAATTAAGTCCAATATTATCTATTACTCTATAATCTCTTCTAAAAATAAATAATCCATTATCGTATTTTTGTGTCATTATAAATATATAATATTTTATATTTTATATTTATAATTGTATATACTTTAACATAATATATGAATAATTGTATGGTAGATTTTAGTAAACTTCCAGTTGAAATAATAAATAAGATTATAAATTATACAGATGTAGTAGTATATAGGTATGGTAAATATATGAATAGAATTTCAAAAAAAGATAATAGATATGGGATTATTAATAAACGGCAGTTGCCATTACAAATAGGCATCAATCGTTGGATGTTTAATTTCACTTTCTACAATAATAATTCTAAAACAATGCTAATAATACATCATATATATAACCCACATAACAAAAGTCATTTAATCAGCAAAAAAAACATAGAATATTTGAATGGAATACCGTTTGTTAAAAATCAAGTGGTGTATATAGTTGATTTACATGGTAAATATCATAAATTAGTTCATTATACTATGTAATTATTTATATGTTCTACTTGTTTTACCGCTACTACTACTTCTACTTCTACTACGTCTTGCACTACTTTTAGAAATAGTCTGTTTTCTTGTTTGTATTTTTTTACACTGAAATTGTTTATTTCTTGAAAATCCTTCTTTACATTTATTAACGCATCTCTGTGTTTTTGGATTCAATTCTTTATCACTTGGACATATTTTTACAGTTTTACTTTTTATAGTTTTAATCTTTGCTGATATATGTTTTACACATTTAAACTTTTCATTTCTCGAAAACAATTCTTTACATTTATTTACACAACGATTTGTTAGTGGATTTAATTCTTTTGTTTCTGGGCATTTCGCTGTTATCTTAATTGGGTCTTCATTTGCTAGTTCTTGTAAAGCAGTTGATAAATGCTGTGGTCTAGAATTGTCATCGCTTTTAGATTCAGTTATTATTGCCGATGGTGCCGGAGGTTTATTTACTAATACATTATTTTCAAAATTTTTTTTTAAACGCGTTAGTACACCATTTTCAAGCAAAACATTTTCATAATCGTTTAATAATATATCAATATCAATCACACGAGTTGAAGGATTAAAATCATACATTTTATGGAACAAAATAGATAATCTAGTAAACTCGTCTAAAGACAACGCATTTAAACGTTTAAAACAATTTGCAATAAATTGTAATGTAAAACCTAGACCAAACACATCAATAGAATCAATTATACGATTCAACATAACATCATGACTTCTGTCATCATCAATTAATTTATTAAACCCATCAAAAAAAGATTTAATATACCCATATTGAGTTGATGCATTTGGAATAGTATTATCTGGGTTAATATATGTAAATAATATACTAAATGCATTTGGATGATTAATTGGTAACTCATATGGATTATCTTTAGAATTAAGAACTATCATATTGCTAAGAGACTGTTCTATTTTATTTTTTTTACTAATAATATATTTTTTGTATGGTATAATATTCATAAACCCACAATCAAATGGATATGACCAATGAAAAATAGCTAAATTATTTTTATTTTTTTTAGATGTTTCAATGATTTTTTTTTTAGTTCTCATTAATCCAAAATCAATATATTTCAATTTACCAGTGTTAGTATTAAATAAAATATTTTGCGGTTTAATATCATTATGTACAATTCCATTATCTTTAAAAAATTTTAACCCTTTTATTAAATGATGTACTTCAAGCCAAAACTTATCAGTTTTACTCTCTTTGTTAGTTTCTAAATATTTTTCAAGATATTTGTTACACAATCCTTTTAAATCATGCCCTCCAAACTTCATAACTAACAAACTATATTTATCTGGATGTGCGTCTATATCATCTATTTTAATATGTTTGCAATCTTTTATATTATCTTTAACATCAGGTTCATCTAAATCTGGTTTACATAATATTGGGGGGCCTAAATGATAATCGTTACTCGGGTCTATATTACCAATGGCAACAAATTCTGACAATTCTTGTTCAGCATTAGTTGTTTTCATAATTTTTGACACATAGTTACCATAATCAAAATTAGGTTTTGGACTTGTTTTACATTGTATGCTAGGTTTATGAACACAGCCATAAGCCCCTTCTCCTATTATTTTTCTTTTCATATGTATTATACAAATAATAAAATTTACACCGACCGAAAAGAAAAATGAGACAAAAACATAATTATTATTTGTATATTTTATAAATATGTTTCAAACTTTTAATGACGATTATGAATTTATTGGAATCATTAATTCTCAATATAAACAATTGGTAATGCTGTTCCTGTTGAATTAGTAAAACATAATGGGTAAATCATTAATATGTTTATTAGAATAAATTTATTTGTATTTTTAACAAATACTATAATTTCTTCAATTTTTTTCTTCAAAAATAAATGTTAAAAACTGACATCCTACTTGGTGTTCTATGTCAACACCATTGTGTGTAAAAATTTAGATATCTAAACTAACAGTATTTTTATCTGACTTAGGTCTTCTACGACTACGTTTAGGAACATTTCCTTCAGTTTGGATGCTCTTTAAATCATCAATGCTAATGGTGCTGCTATTATTTAAATCTTCAATAACTGTATCGTTTCTTTTTTGTAAAGGTGGTGCTATTTCAATTGTCTTAGTTTTTAATCCTGATAAAATGTCGGTTATATCACTTGGTCCTTTCATATCTGGACGTCTAGAACTTTTTTGTGCTGGTTGAGGTGGTTCAAAACCACCCAAATTCCATTGGTTATTTTTTTCTGTGATGCTGATACCATCATCTGCAAACGCAGTACCTTGTGTAAACGCAGTACCTTGTGTAAACGCAGTACCTTGTGTAAACGCAGTACCTTGTGTAAACGCAGTACCTTGTGTAAACGCACCACGCGCCATAGATACATCTGCTCGTCCAGCATTCATCCCACCAATATTATTTCCAGCTCTATTTGGTGGAGGTTGCATTCCGTTAGGTCCTTGTGTTGCCATTGCAGGTGGTGGTCCTCTGCCTTGAGGTGCTTGTGGTTCCTGATATGTGCCTGCTGGGTTCATTAATCCACCCATAAATCCAGCAAACCCTGGATTAGAACCAGCCATTGAATTTACTGCGGCAGTTTGGAATTGACGCATTAAATCAGGGTTTTGTCTTAAAATATCATCCATTCCAGGCATAGCTGATTTAAACATAGTATTTGACATATGAACCATCATAGCACTTCCACCTAATTGAAATAATAATTTAAGCTCCGGTGAAATTGCAGCTTTAGATTTATATTTTTCATATAATTCGCCAAAAATATCGTCATAATCGGTAATATTTTCATTTATTTGTTCACCCCATCCGTCAAGTTTAACATCAAAAGGGTCAAACCGATTATTCAAAAATTCGATTCCATTAATAATTGCCATCATCATATTACCTTGAAATTTAACTGAATTATGTCTTGATTTTTCTTCCATTATCATTTCATATTCACCAATCATTTCTTGTAAATTAGTTTCCATATTGTATTTTTTTGTTAGTTCAACACCCTTTTTTTCAAGAGCTTCAAGTTTTCTTAAATACTTGAATTTTTCTCTAAGAGTTTCATCTTTGGATAACTTTGGTTCAGTTGTTGCATGAGAATCCGGATTTACCGGAATATTGTTAAATTTTCCATATCCATCCCAAGTTTTAGCGTCAGATGAAGTATTTGCAGTATAATGGCCTAAATTTGGTCTATTATCATCATCTAAAATTCTTATACTAGGTTCTTCATTAAAAGAGACCGAATGTTTATCATCAAAATTCGTTTTAATGCCAAATAAATTGGAATCAAATGAATTAGATAAAGGAACTGAAGTTTCTGTAGCCAATTCATTCAATTCATTTTCTAAATTATTCAAATCTGCAATATCAATATCACTAGTTTGCCCACGAGATTCAGATTTTTTATCATTCATTAAAAGTTCAATTCCTCCTCCAAAATTGGTTTTCACATTAAAATTATCAAAGTCCGTAGAAATATCAATAATATCGTTATCCATTATGAATTAATTAGAACATTTAATTCTAAGTAATACGAATTACAAAATATATTTTAATTAATTATAATATATTTTTTCCCTAAATTGCTAAAAACATGTTATATTTTGTATTTTATATACCACATACCTTGTAAAAAACAATCAGATAAATCATCTTTTTTTGTATTTTTTTTAAAGAAATTTATCCATTCATTAAATCTAAAATCATTATTAATAAAATTAGAACAAACATCAGTTCCTAATTTTTTTCTCTGTTTATAATCAATCTTTTCTTTATTATTAATAAAATCTTTAAGTTTATTACAAGCACTAATAAATTCTATATTAATGTTGTTGTTTTTCATAATAAAATATTGTGAAATCATGCCTTGAATAGTTTTCATTTTATTTGCTATAGGCCCTATTTGATTTTCAATAATAATTGTATCAATACTAAGTAAATGTTCAGCAAGTATTTCATCAAATTTATTCTGGATATTACGTCCAATAGTAACCAAATCAACTTTACTAGCGTTTGTTTTTGTGATAGATGCGTAACAATTTTCATTAATAAAATCATTTATAACCGTTAACATATTTGCTTTTTTGGGTGGGTTATCATATTTAAGTTTGTATTTTTCTGCAATTTCAAGTAATTTTTGTATCTTTTGTTTATTTAAATAACTTTGTTTCAGTTCAGTTGAAGGATGTAAATAACTATGTTTTTTAGAATGTTTAAGACAATAACATTTATTATTTTTTGTAAATTTAGCTGGTTTATCACATAAACCATTTTTATCAACTTCAATACATCTTAATTCAACTGTTTCACTTAAATTTATATTATCCCATTTTATAATTTTAATATCAAGTTCATATAATTCAAATAAACAAAATGATAAATTTTTAATGCCTACATCAATACTTAAAAGTTTCATTTATAATAATAATCTATTATTGATTATTATTATATTGTTTTTTTTATACTTCTATAATCATGAGTATTACATATTTGTCATTAAATTAAAATATTGTAGGGATAGATGGTGCAATCATTCTTGATTTCATTTGCTCCTTAGTCATATATGATTGTTTAAGATCCGTGTTTCTGAATCCGTATGCTGGTCCAGAATTATCATGTGTTGAGTTATATAAGTATGGAGTATTTCCTACAGGACTTGTATTTAAAACAGTATATGGATTGTTTCCAGAACTATTCATCATTTGCATTGTATTATATTTCATAATTTCATTTGCATTTTTTTGCATATATTGTCTGTATTTCCAGTTAGAAGTAATATTGCTATCATATTTCATTTTAGAATTCGTTGAATCGTCAGGGTTCCATAACCCATATGATTGTCCTTGCAATTCACTAGTTGGTTGTAATGTATAAAAATTATTCATATTATAATAAAGATAGATAAAATAAAATTACTCATCACCAAGCATTTTAACAATATCATTTTTCTTTAATTTTGAGGCATCTGAAACAATGCCTTTACTAACAACAATTTCTCTAAGTTTGTTTAAAGACATTTTTTTATAATCAGATTTATTTGCGTGTAAATCTTCGTCATCTACTAAATCTCCAATAATTATATTTTTCATATCAACATGCGTTGTATTTGTTACGTCATCGTGAGTTAGTACATTAATATCTTCATCTTGCATTAATATATTATTAATTGATTCTAAAGTTGTGTCCGTTGGAACATTTTCTATTTCTTCAAAATCATGATTTAAAATTAAGTCTTCTGTACTTGAATCAGGTTCAGATGTTAAATTTAATTTAACTACTTTAATGTCTTCATTTGCGTCATCTTCTGATTCTTCATCTTCATCTTCGGGTTCTTCGTCTTCATCTGCGTGTACAGAATCAAAATCATCATTGCATTCTTCATAAGAATCATTGGTATCATCGTCAGATACATTAATTATGTCTGATTCAATATTTGAGTCCATTAATTGGGATGGATATTCTAAATTCGTTTCATGTGTACACTGCTCTGTGGTTGTCCTGTTATGTTTAATGTTATGTAAATCTTGTGCTAACAATGAAACTACATTAACCATAGATTTTAATTTATGATCTTGTTCAGCCATTCTGTTATTAATTATGTAACTTGTAAATGCTAACACACTGATTAGTATAAGTGCAACTATTACTAAAGATGATGTACTAAATATATCAGAAATTCCCATTATTAATTATGATAAATATATTTAATTTTGTATTAAAACGAATTATTTAGTGTTTGCTAAATCTAAAATTTCTTTAGGATAGTTCATATCATGTAATACTTTTATGCCTCCTTTTATTTTTGAAATTCCTTCATGTATTTTATATGTATATTCAAAATTGTCGTTTTTTTTTAAAGTTAGCATATTGTAATTCTTAATCATTTTGTTTTTTGATAATTTTTTACATAATTTAATATAATGCGTAGTTAATATACAAGTTACATTTTCATTTTTAACAATATAATTCATAAATGCGTTTGCACTATCTACAGCTTCTTCTGGGTTTGTTCCTGAATACAATTCATCAAAAATGCAGAAATGTGTTTCAATGTTGTGGTGATCTATACAGTCAATAATTTCTTTACATCGTCGTGCCTCTGCTTGAAATAGACTATCTCTGCCAGATGTATCTGGTATATTTAAGTAACAATGAAAATTATCATAAGGGCAAATTTGCAAACTTTCAAAACATCCAAATCCAATTTGTTGTGATAAAATGATATTAATGATGGCTGATTTAAGAGTAGTAGTTTTTCCGGACGCGTTTGGTCCAGTTATAATCATATTTTTATTTAATTTGAAATCATTTGTAATAACTGTGGATGAATCTGAATTGATAAATTTTGGATAATACATTTTCTTAAAAGTGGGTCGGCATTTTTTGCTAAACGTGGCTTCGGCGATTTTGGTTCCACATAATTCCCCAACATTAGAAAACATATTAAAATATCCATTAAACCCAAATGAATACAATATTGCGTTGTTATAAACTGGATTATCATACAACTCATAAAAACAACACATAACCTGTCCTAATTCGTAGAATTTAGAAAACGCAAATGTAAATGGTGATATTTTTGATAATTTGTTATGTAAATTGCACATAATATTTTTATAATCATTTATAACTGAAATGAATTTTTGATATTTTGTTAGTTTGTTTGCTTTATAACAATAGTATTCCATGAGTTCTACAGTATATGCAATATATATCTTAAAACGATTCAAATATTTATGAATCTTTTGCATATTTGAGTAAAAACGAATACAAACTAATATATTTTGATATATTGAAAATAAATAAAATGCTGATGACAATATTAAATACATCTTTTGTCCCTTATCTACTTCATGAAATTGCGTAAATATTTTGAATATCGCATGATTTGGTATTATTGTTTTAATAATTTCAACATATTGTGTAATATTTAACTCTATATTTTGCATTTTTATAATAATAAATGGTATAATCAGAACAAATATGGGCAAACATAATGATAAAATAGGAGACACAATATTATATAAACTCATTAATTGTAAAAAACTAGAATTATAATTAAGACTTTTTGCAAATTCCCAGTCAATATATAAATATTTTTCGCAAAACCCAGTTTCACCTTTAATTTCATTCCATAACGACATCATATCACTCATTTCAAAATCAAAATCAGTAAAACCATGTTTATTACGAATTGTATTCAATTCTGACGAATTTAACGTTTTTATTAACTTTTGTGTTTGTTTCAAATAACTAACATCCGTCGTATAATAATCTGCTATTTGTGTGATAACTTCGGAAGACGCTTTATTAAATGGTTTAAAAATTTCATAATAAATTGGTTTATCATTTGATGTAGCATCAATTTGTTTAACTAATTCTAATTCAGATACTACATTTTCATTAAGCATTTTAACCTTTTCGTTATAACGAATCGGAACAGTAAAGGCATCATTTACATTATTATAAACCATCCTTGTCATTAATTAAAATAAAATATTATTTTATATTGTATTTTACGAATTTTTCCACATTTACACCTTTTAACATTTCAAATACCAATTTTTATATTAGTCCTAGATTAATCCAAGTTTGGTTCAACCTTTTTATTAAAGGTGGAACTCTGACGGCAACTCTTCAATTTGCGTACAATAATATTGCTCAATATCTTTTAACTTATATACATCTCGTCTAGTAATAAGATTAATCCCAGTTCCTTTTCTTCCCCATCTTCCAGATCTACCAATTCTATGAAGATAATTATGAATATCTCTCGGAATATCAAAATTAATTACAACACCCACTTGTTGAATATCTATACCTCTTGACGTAACATTTGATGAAATTAATACACGAGATGACCCTGACCTAAACCCATTAAATGCCTTTTCTCGTTCATGTTTATCCATATTACTATGAATACAACACACCGGAAATCCATCTTCTTTCATTGCTTCATATAATTCAGTTACTCTCTTAACACTATTCGCGTAAATAATGCATTGAGAAACTGAAATATGTTGATATAAATCTTTAAGGGTATTATATTTTTCCCTATCATCGTTTACTGCAATAAAATATTGCTTAATCCCTTCTAAAGTAAGACTTTCGGCTTTTACACAAATTTTTACAGGATTTATCATAAATTTATTTGTAATTTGAAAAATATGATTTGGCAATGTAGCACTAAATAAAGCTATTTGGACATTCTTATTCAAAAAATTAAATATCTTATAAACTTGCTCTTTAAATCCAGATGATAACATTTCATCTGCTTCGTCCAAAATAACTAGTTTTAATTTGTTTGCATTGATATGACGACGCTTAATCATATCATATATTCTTCCAGGACACCCCACAATAACATGTGGCGGATTTCTTCGCATTTCATCAGCATCTTCATCAATTGATGACCCTCCAACTATTGTTTTAATTCTAATTCCAGTCATCATACATGATAAACTAGTAATAACGCCAGAAATTTGATGTGCTAACTCATGTGTAGGAGCCATAATAAGAATTTGATTTGAATTATCATATACAACAACCTTTGTTAATGCTCCAATTGTGAATGAACCTGTTTTTCCAGTACCAGATTGTGCTTGTGCAATTAAATCAGCCCCTTGCATTATAGGATAAATAGCTTTGCTTTGAATTGGACTGGGTTTTTCAAACCCATACGCATAAATTCCGCGTAATAATTCATTGCTCAATTCTAATTCATCCCAAGAATTAAAAATTTTAATAGGTGTTTCTGGTTCTGTAATATTTTTATTTTCCATATCTAAATTACCCGACATGTTATATTATAATATATATATTGGTTTTAAGTGTATTTATAATAATATAATATAAAAAAATTGATATAAAAATTACACTATATACTAGTTATATAGTTATAATGGCAACTACTTTGAAGTATAATATTAAACAAATTACTGATATCTCTTACAGTGGCTTTCATTTTGAAATTCCCGAAGATACATGTGATATCATTAATTATTTATGTGTACAAGTAGGAAGTAATTGTATTAATTCAACAATATTTACAAAATCACCTCCAACTGAAGCGTCAGCAACAGATGGAGCAAATGAATCATCTGATTTATTTAATAAAACAAATAAGAAAAAGCGTGGAAATAAGGCTATGGAAGTAAGTTCTGAAGAATGGGAAACAATTCGTTCATTTCAACCAACTAAAATTGAAAAAAAAGTCGGGATTGAAAATGATATTAATGAAATTCGTTTATATTTGAATAAACTTACGGATAAGACTTTCTTGGATGTTAGAGAAAAAATTATTAATAAGATTAATTTAGTATGTTCCATTTCTCCAGATCAAGAAAATATAACAAAATTAGGATTAATGATTTATGAAATATGTTCTACTAATAAATTTTATTCAAAAATATTTGTTGATTTATTTGCAGAACTGGCTACAAATTACATGTGGTTAAATGATATTTTCAAAGAAAACTATACAAATATTATGTCTGAATATAGTAACATTGAATATATAGATTCAGATAAAGATTATAATGGGTTTTGCGAGATGAATAAGAAAAATGAACGAAGACGTGCTATTACAGCATTTTATCTAAATTTATCTCTAAATGGGTTTATACCTAAAGAAGGTATAGTTAAATTATTAAAAAATATTTTAACTGAGATTATTTCATATATTAATTGTAGTAATGATAAGAAAAATGAAGTGGATGAATTGACTGAAATTGTCGCTATATTATTCAATAAAGATTTAATTGAAGAGGTTGAAGATGATGCTGTAGAACCAGAAGAATATTATATTGGTGGAATGACATCTATCTTAGAAACTATTACGGGTTTAGCACAAAAAAAGGCAAAGGAACATCCAAGTTTGTCTAATAAGGCGATTTTTAAATATATGGATCTTATTGAAATGTAATATAATATATATTTTTTATTGAAGAATATACAATAAATAATAAATGAAGAAAATTTAGATAAAAATTTGCAATTATGACAGTTTAGACCAAAAATGAAACATTATATTATTTGGATATAATAATGTAATAATGTAAAAATACTAAAATATTAAATCTAACTAATTTATATACAAATGGTAGTATCTAAATTAGACAATACAATAAATTATCCTGAACTAAAACGTGTAGATCCTGAAGATTTAAGTAAAGAAGCAAATCTATATCAAATAGAAATAAAAGACTTAGTTGTAATTGTAGCAATAGGAAGTGCAAAAAATACATTTGCAGATAAAAATATAATATATTTTCCGATTTATTTGGTGAAACATAATAATAAAGTAATACAAATAGGAGTTTATGAAATTCCGTCAAGCAACTTAGTTGACTATATAGACTATGATTCGACATTGAATGTTGAAAGACTGAATGAACCATTAATTTATACATTTGCTACAAAAGATATGATTGAAAAACTTAGAAAGGTGCCTATAGAAGAAATAATAAAAGAAGAGGTAATAAAAGAAGACGTAAAAAAGGATATAAAAAAAGTAAAAATGGTAGAAAGTGAAATACTTATTCCACAAATCCGCAAGGATATTTTTACAGCAAGAATTGGCGCAAATATTCCAGAATCATTAAAACAAGAAACAGAAAAAATGGCAAAAGATGCTAGACAAAAATATCATGAAGGAACTCAAGATAATTGGGTTCAAAAATTTATGAAAAACAAAAACTATTCAATAACAGATAATGAGGGAGGCGGGGACTGTTTTTTTGCTACAATAAGAGACTCTTTTCAAACAATAGGTCAAGATACAACTGTAAATAAATTACGTAGTAAAGTATCAGATGATATCAGTCAAGAATTTTATAATGATTATAGAGAACGATATGATATGTTTATGAAAGAAATGAATGAAACTCGTGCTGAGTCGATTGTTACAAAAAAAGAATATGATGAATTAAAATTAAAGTTATCATCTACAATAGATAGAGAACAACAACTTATTATTAGAGATGCAGCATTAAAGGTAAAATCAAAGTTTGATATATTAAAAAGAGAGCATGATTTTGCTAAAGAAAATATTTCTGATGTTTTATTTATGAAAGACATTAAATCATTAGCAGACATGAGAAAATATATACGCACTTGTGAATTTTGGGCAGATGCTAGAACTATCAATATTATGGAAAAATTATTAAATATAAAATTTATAATTTTGTCTAGTAAAAGATATAATAGTGGTGATTTGGATGGTGTATTACAATGCGGTGTTGATGTAGACCCGTTAATTATTAGTAGAGATGAATTTACACCGGAGTTTTATATAATAATTGAACATACTGGAGATCATTATAAATTAATAGGTTATAAAGGTAAAAAAATATTTAATTTTAAAGAATTGCCATATGATATGAAGCGAATGATTGTAGATAAATGTATGGAACGAGATTCTGGAGTGTTTGCTTTTATTCCAGAGTTTCGCAAGTTTAAAATTGATTTAGGGTTGGATTCATCAAAGCGAGAAATATTTGACGATTTAGGAGAAGCTAAAATAATGAATTTATATGATGATCATATTGTGTTTATGTTTTATTCAAAATCGGCGGATGAACCAAAACCTGGTAAAGGTTCCGGTGAAAAAATTCCGTTGAATGCCATTCCTGAATTTGTTAGTTTGGCGAGTATTCCTAAATGGAGAAAAAAACTATCTAATTTTTGGATACAGCCATTTTCATTTGATAATCATCGTTGGGCATCTGTTGAACATTATTATCAAGCTTCTAAATTTAAAAAAAATAATCCTGAATTTTATTTATCATTTAGTTTAGATTCTGGGACAGAGTTATCTCAAAATCCGGAAATGGCGAAGGGTGCTGGAGGTAAAACTGGTAAATATCAAGGCACATTAATTAGACCAAAAACAGTAACCATAGATCCAGATTTCTTTGGTGAAAGGGCTGATAAAGAAATGTATAGTGCTCAAGAGGCAAAATTTACTCAAAATGAAGATTTAAAAAATTTATTGTTAGAAACTAAAAATGCAAAATTAACACATCATGTTAGGGGGAAAGAACCTGAAACTTATGATGGTTTAATGGTAATACGTAATAAAATAAAACATGGAGAGCTATAATCAATAATAATATTGGTAAATAAAATAATAAAAGTTTAGTATAATATATAATTTATGAAAATAACAAAAGAAAGCAACAAATTGATTTCTTTTTTTCTAGAACATAATTGTTTGCTTCCATTAAAACAAACAAGTAAAACAGATTTAATAATAAAACTGTTGTATTATGATATCAAATATGGTGTTAGTTACATAAAAGACTTAAAGTCAAAATTGGGTGATTCATTTTATGATTTAAAAACAGATAAAATATTGAACGTACGTCAAATACCACGACCAGCAACATTTCCTCCAAATGCTTTTCCTAGAGAAGTAATAAAATATATAGATGAGAGTATGTTTGGTTCATTAACATATAAATTTAATATCTTTAATAGAAATATTAATATAATTTTTGTAACAGAAGATGAACCTGATGAAAAATTAATATATAAATATAATAATTATGTGAATTATATGTTAGTTTGGTTATATATAGCTGATAAATATTCATCAAATAAGTGTGCTAGTAACTTAAAAATATTTGTTTATCATACATCTTTATTAAAAAATCTACCAAGTTCAAATATGGAGATATTAAATGAAAATAATGTGAATACCGCATTTACTAGAACATGTCCAGTTGATTCTGAGATAATTGTATTTAGAAAAGAGGAATGGTTTAAAGTATTTATACATGAGACATTTCATAATTTTAATTTGGATTTTTCAGATATGAATTTGGTGGAATGTAATGGAAAAATTCTAAAATTGTTTCCAGTAATTTCAGATGTAAATTTGTTTGAAGCATATACGGAATGTTGGGCACGAATGATGAATTCTTTATTTTGCAGTTTCATAAATATTAAAAATAAAAACGACATTGATGATTTTTTAACTAACAGTGAATTTTTTATAAACTTTGAGAGAATATTTGCTTTTTTTCAAATGGTAAAAGTATTAGATTTTATGGATTTGAGTTATACTGATTTATATGCAAAGACGAATAATGCTGAAAATATAAGAAAAATGATGTATAAGGAAGATACAAATGTATTATCGTATTATATAATAACATTAATATTATTAAATAATTATCAAGATTTTTTATTATGGTGTGATACAAATAATTCGTCTATTTTAAATTTTAAAAAAACATCAAAAAATTTAGATAGTTTTTGTAGATTTATAGAAAAAAAATATAAAACAAAAAATATGTTAGATGGTGTAGAATGTACAGAACAATTATTAACTCGTGTAAAAAAATCTACTATAAAACAAAAGGATATGATATATTTGTTGAAAAATTTACGAATGACCTTATGTGAAATTGGCTAATTCATTATCATTATTCCATTGGAAATATATTTTATCTAATAAAACAATGGATACAACATAGAAAACGACCTACTATGTTTTGTAAAAACATTCATATCACAAGATGAGTGATAGAACCAAAGTTATAAATGCAGAAAGAAAATATTAAGGAAATGAGATTTTAATTTATTTTTTGTCTTATTTTTCTTTTCGGTAGGTGTAATAATTATATAAGTAATAAAATTGCATTTAATAAATTTTTGTTAGTATATATATTATATTTAATATGTGTTGGAATAAAGATGTTTCATTAAACACATTTCTATTTAGTGGTTTTGTGTTATTATTGGTTATGTATAATAACGCATATACACAATATAAAATACAAGATCTAAATAGTGTCTGGGTTTATTTATTTTTTATGTCATTTATCTTGATGCAATTAATTGAATATTTTATATGGAATAATATAAATAATCCAGTAAAAAATAGTTTGTTTACGACTTTAGCATTATTGTTATTGTTAGTTCAACCTATAACAACTAACATGTTAATATCAAATATGTTTATTCAAAGAACTATGTTAACAGTGTATTTATTATGTGCGATGCCATTGTTCTTGTTTACTATGATAAAAAAAGATATACATTCGTGCGTTAGTTCTAAAGGACATTTACAATGGAATATGATGTTAGATTATGGTAAGTCAATAAATTTAGCATTAGTGATATTATGGAACATATTTTTCTTATTTCCGTTATTTTATGAAGGAAACACGTTTGGTTTTTTATTTGGGATAATAACATTGTTAATAATGACATATAAATATTATAAAGATGGTTCAGTAGGTTCAATGTGGTGTTGGGTAGTAAATTTAATAATGATTTATTATGCAGGATACTTGTTGATTTATTTGCCTTTTTATAAGTAACCAAATATATATTTGAAATAACTCTTTACACCTTTGGACATTTTGTCTCATTTTTCTTTTCGGTAGGTGTAATGTTTTGTAAAACAATATAATCATTAATTCATATAGAATATATAATGTCTATTGGTAATAGAATACACTACATATTACAGAGAAAAAATTGATGAATTTGTTGATGAACTTTGCCGAAACTAAAATAAATTTTATTTATGGTGGGCAAACTTATTGTGATGTTGAATTAAGAAAAAAAAGAACATATCATACAAAATACTAAATTTATAAAAAATGAATATTTATGAAATCCCAAACTGCTATACAAAAAGTTCAAATAAATCTCAATATGTTGAAAATTAATAAATTAGACCAAAATTTTTCTACTAAATGTATAAACGATAGAAATGAAGATGGAACGATAGCACAACGAGGAAGGCTGGTGAAAAAAATTCAAATGTCGTTCATAAGTTTTATATTATGTATAAATAATTATTTATATTTTTAGTTTATTTTCAGGTCATAATATGTATCATTGGTTTCTAGTAAGATTGATACTTGCACTTGCTTACCTAATTGTAAATGGTCTTGTAAGATTTGTTGTTTTTCTTGATTTTAACGGTATGATTTTTTTGATAAATTCATATTTTGTTGACCACATACATATCCCTCTTTTAATACTCCATTTTTCGTAAATTGCACATAAACTCCCATATTTAATGGCCCATAACCAATAATAGTTCCTGTATATTTTTCGCACATTTTCGCTTGTTGTTTGATAAATTATGTCTTTCATTTTAATTTTAAAATTTATTTAAATTTTTTTTATTTTAGCTGGTAAATGGCGTTTACTAAAAATTTATAAATGAGGTCATAACTCATTTACTTGTTAATTATAACTTTTATAAAAAATAAAATTTTTTCCAAAAATGTTCTAGAAGACATATCAAAACACACACCAGAAGATATATTAATTAATCTCTAATAAGACATTTTTACACCCTTGAAGATTTAAAATGGGGGCAAAACCAACTTAAGGATATATAAATATATAAAAATAAATGGACAACAAACGAATGCAACTTGTGAATGATATAAAACAATCATTAGTTGAATTAAATCACATTATTTTGGAATCATATATAAATGAAAATTGTTATAGTATAGATTATAAAATTTTGACTGATAAAAACAATGTAATTTTATCAGTTAAAATGTTCTATGAAAATGGTAACAGTTTATTTGATGAACTTTTAATTTATGATTATAATGAAAATAATTTATTGGTTGAAATTCTATTAAATGAAAAACAGTCTTCAAAAGAAATATATGAAATATTTTTGTCCCATTTTAAATCTTCAAAGGTGTAAATTCTTTTTTTCTTTCTTCTTTATTTGAATGTTGCGTTAGACAATGAACTTTCATACAAGTTAAATTCTTTGTGGTATATTCACAATGTAATAATTTCAACAAATAATCAGGAACGTCTTCAAAAATTGAATTACATTTGGATTGCTAGATAATGCAAACCAATCAACTTTATCAAAGTTTTGTTCTAAAATATGAATTACATTTGGATTTCTAGATAACATATCCCATTCAACTTTATCTAAATTTTTTTCTAATAATTCAATTGCGTTTGGATTGCTAGATAACCAAGCCCAATTAATTTTATCAGTATGTTCTGAAAACGGATATCGTGCTTGCATTTCTATATTTACCTAATGTGGAATCAAATAAAAACATTTCAATTTTTTTTATAATATAATATAATATAATATAATATGGATATAGATTCATGTGATATTTGCGGAAGAAAATGTGATGGAGTTCATAGTAATAAAATAATTAGTAAAGAAAAAGAAATACAACAAATTACAAAAATACTTGAAAGTTATGATGAAAAAATGGTTGATGAAATCGTAAAGCGAATCTATGAAAATCGGCGTTTGAAATGTGAAAAGATGTAAATGCTTTTTGCATATATATTATTTATTCCAGTTTCTATGTTGCCAGCAAAATTCACCTAATTTATAACAGACCTTACCACATTTTATATCATTTTTTTCTACTGGACAAACATATTTATATGAACCATTTCCTATAGACTTTTTATTTGATGTCCATGCTATACTTGCTTCATCAAAATCTATACACACATCATATACCGGTGTTGACTTTTGTTTTATTTTACTTATTGTTTCCATTTTTAACTTTTATATTTTATACAAACTAACAAAAAGTAATTCAATTTTTTTTCAAAGTTGAACAAACTTGTCAAATTACCACATAACGGAATAGCCATTAAAGAAAAAATTGACATTTTTAATGCAATAATATAAATGATAAATACAGTAAACAATAACAAATGGGAATTCGCAATTTAAACCGATTTTTAAGAGACAATTGTCCTGAATCTATCAAATGCATTAACATGACTGAATTATCAGGCAAAAAAATTGCTGTAGATATTAGTATTTATTTGTATAAATATGAAGCTGAAAATGCTTTATTGGAAAATATGTATTTAATGTTGTCTATTTTCAGTCATTATAATATTATTCCAATATTTATATTTGACGGTAAACCACCACCAGAAAAAAAAGATTTACTTCAAAAGAGAAAAGAAGATAAAGAACTCTTTCAACTAGAATATAATAAATTAAAAGAAGAGCTGGAATCAAAAGTTAAAACAGATGATGTATATGATATTATTGTTGCTATGGACCAACTAAAAACACAAATTGTTCAAATGAATAAAGATAAAATAGAAAAAGTAAAAACACTTATTAGAGCTTATGGAGCTACATACTATGATGCCCCTGGAGAAGCCGATGAATTATGTGCATTGCTTGTAATTAAAAAGAAAGTTTGGGCATGTTTAAGTGAAGACATGGATTTGTTTGTGTATGGTTGTACACGAGTATTAAGATATTTCAGTTTAATAGGACACACAGTTGTGTTATATTATACTAAGGGAATTTATGAAGAACTTAAAATGACACAACAAGAATTCAGAGATGTCTGTATATTGTCTGGAACAGATTATAATATAAATGCAAATGGGAACAATTCTTATGTAAACTTGGAATTAACAATTAAGCATTTTAAGAAATACAAAGATGTTCAAAATAAATTTACTGGTGCTTTTTATGATTGGCTATTAGAAAATACTGATTATATTAATGATATTCAAATTTTAAATAAGATAAATGATATGTTTAATTTAACTTGTAATCGTGAAAAATTAGAAATATTCAATAAAATAAAAATTATGAATGGTAATATTAACCAAGATGCTATAGAAAATATAATGAAAGAAGAAGATTTTATATTTGTCCACATTTAACAAAGGTGGAACCAAAGGTTTTTTATCCACATTTAAGTTCAGTGGGAGTTCGGGGCTCCATCCAACTAATGTAAATATGCTTCACCAATTATTTCATTCGACATTTCATCTTCATTTTTTCTCATTGTAACTAACATAGTATTAATTTCATCATCATTTTCTACACTCGTAAAATTATAATCATCATACAAGTCTCCCAATAATGCGTTTAATTCGCCATCAGCATTGACTATCCAATAAGATGGATACTTATATGTTTTTGTCTCTGGTTCTGTCATAATGCATCTAAAACAAACCATCAAATACTTCCTATATTTGTCTAAATTTTGAACAAAACCTCTCAATAAATTTCGGGCAACATAGTCCGGCCTGCCGGCATTATCACCCTCCCATTTATAGTTCGCCTTATAAAACCGCAATTTTGTTTGTTGCTCTTTAATTAACGTCGAAAATGTATCATAATCCTTTGAAAAAAATGCTCGCTTAGTATCTTCCATATTATATAGTGTTTTATATGAAATTACGTCTTCATTAACAAAAACAAAATCATCATCATCTTCTTTTAACGCATTTGTTTGCGTAGACACATTTGCTGTAATTTTATCTACCTTTTCTTCTGGTTTCTGTTGTTGTGGTCTATTATTTTTAGAAATTTCCTTCAAATAATTATTATAATCCTTAACTAACATTAATTCTGTTTCAGGGTCTATATTATCAATTCTAAGTTTAGTAAATGGTATAGACTTATTCTTAAATGATGTTTCCATACCTTCATTTTGTTTTTTTAAATTAGCGATTTGTTTTGTTACGTCAGCCATTTGTTTTGTTACGTCATCCATTTAATAAGTTTGTTAGTTTGTCTTTATTATGTTTTACTATAATCATTGTTATTATAATAAGTTAAATAAATCTCAAATAAGTATAATATAATGCAAATCACAAATAACGATTTACATACTAATCAATATAATTATGAAATTTTGAAAGCTAATATCTATGTTGTTAGTTTGATTGATATTATAAAGACACAGAAACTAACAGCCGAGTTTTGTGTCAAATATATTCTAAATCCAGACTTTCAGTTTACAGAAGAAGAACAACAAATAGATATACATATGGTGAAAAAATATCAAACGCATTTAACTGAGGATGATTTTATAAAAGCCAAATTAAATAAACGTGTTGATAGTTTTGATGATTTTGATACATTTATAAACTAACAAATTTTTACTATATTATTCGACAAAAAAATTGAAATAAATTATTCGACAATGCTATCAATTAACTAATAACTAATAAGTATTAAAAATGTCAGGAGAACCTACGAATGAAGATGCTAAAATTATTGTTGGAAATTTTTGTGATGTTTGTTGTCAGAATAAACTAAATTATATCGTTAAATACGAGTTAACTAATGATGAAATGAGAGATTTGAAAAAATATAGTAATATTAAGTTTGCTAAAATGTGAATGTAGAGCGTATATTTGAGGTACCAAAATTGACGGCATTATGATTCTATTTTTTTGGTCGTTGTAATAATTTTTGTTGTAGTTTTTGTTATAGTTTTTGTTGTAGTTTTTGTGGCAGGCGTTTTATTCATTTCTCGTTTAGCTGCATTTGCCGCTGCTAACATATAGCCTGCTGCTTTTTGTCTTAATTCTGCTGATGATTTTGGCATATTGCTTAATTATGATTTTTAAAGTTACATAATAATTTATTTCAATTTTTTATTATAATTTACAACCAAACAACAAATACATTCGTCAACACATAATATTCAATTACTTTTATCGAGCTTATTAGATTAAATTATATATTTTTACAATAAATAAAATATATATAAAATATATGATAGTAAAAAAAGAAAAGAAAGGAAATATAACAATTTATTACGTCAAAAAAGATTATGCTGATGATAAATTATCAAAAATAATGGATAAAAAATTAAAGCGTAAAGATATAAAAGATATAATTAATGAGGATGCCGATGTTTATACAGAAGATGGAAAATTATTGTTGCGTTTTAGAAAAAATAAATTAAATTCTGAAAATATAACATCTTTTCACGATAATGTAATAGAGTTTGCTATGAATGCTACAACTAATCGTGGTTCAGCATCGAGCAGTAAAAAAAAGAGTGTTTATTTTAACCCTAAAATTATGACTAACATTTTGGGATATTTTGATAAACTATCACCTATTCAAAAATTTCAATTCAAACAACAAGGAAAACCATTGCCAAAAATAACAGTTAGAGAAACCAGATTTATGAGAGACTATCCTGAAAAATTTAAAAAACTTTTACCTTTAATAAAAGAAATTGACAAATATTATGAAGAATATGTTCCAGAAAATTACGGCTTTCAAAAAAAGAAAGCAAATCAAACTCCGTTTCGTATAGCAAATACCGCTTTTACAACAATAACGACTAATGTTAATTTTCAAACTGCTGTTCATACTGATAAAGGCGATGATGCTGAAGGTTTTGGCAATTTAGCTGTAATTGAAGACGGCAAATATAAAGGTGGTGAAACGTGTTTTCCACAATATGGAATTGGTGTAGATGTTAGAACGCGTGATATTATTTATATGGATGTTCATCAAGCTCACGGAAATTTACCAATTGAACCAAAAACAAAAGATGCCAAACGTTTGTCAATAGTCTGTTATTTGCGTAAAAATATATGGAACCAAACAAAAGGCAAAACTAAAAAATTTATGGAAAGACATAACAAAACTATGAAAAAAATAAGAAAAAAATAAACACAATATTTATTATATAATGATAATATATGATGAATAAAGATTATGTAATATGCATACCAAGTTATAAAAGAGCCGTTGTTTGTCAAGAGAAAACATTATCTACATTACATAAAAATAAAATAGACTCACAAAAAATATTTGTATATGTAGCAAATAAAGAAGATTATGATTTATATAAAGACACTTTAGATTCAAAATTATATAATAAATTAATCATTGGTAAGAAAGGATTAGTTCCTCAACGCCAGTTTATCATTGAACAATGGCCTAACAATAAACATATTGTTTTTTTTGACGATGATGTGGAAAGCATAGATTTATCGCTATCTCCTAGATTTAAAGGTCATAATTTAGATTATTTTATCAAAGAAGCATTTGATGAATGCAAGAAAAATAATTCATATATATGGGGTGTGTATGCCGTGTTTAATCCTTTTTTCCGTAAACCTAGACCAGAAATGACTACTAATTTGAATTATATTGTGGGTGCTTTTTATGGAATAATTAACAGACCATCTTCTAAAGCAATACAACTAACAATAACAAAAGAAAATGGACAAAAAGAGGACGTTGAAAGGACATTGAAATATTTTATAAATGATGGAATAGTATTGCGTTTTAACAAAATAGGATTCACTACTAAATATTATGGAAAAGAGGGTGGTTTAGGTAGATTTGAAGATAGAATAAAACCTATGAAAGAAGCATGCAAAAAATTACAAGATAAATATTCAGATTATGGTCATACAAAAGTGAGAAGTAATGGTATGGCCGAGTTCATACTAAAAAAAATTCCTGCTACTAGCAATGCACACAACACTAGCAATGCA
>Ga0078894_10000073_pt1 | contig 57262 bp, 55 predicted proteins | sample LauGreSu1BDMLBSD_2_FD_67506 | JGI IMG/M metagenome (GOLD analysis project Ga0078894, IMG submission 67506) | Freshwater lake microbial communities from Lake Michigan, USA - Su13.BD.MLB.SD (version 4) (version 4) | ecosystem: Environmental > Aquatic > Freshwater > Lake | place: Lake Michigan...
GCTACAAAAGGAAGGCCCAGGTAGATAAAAACGCTTTGAGCAATTTCACCCATCGACACATCTACGATAGCCCCTTGATATCCCAACATTGGAGGCAAAACGGTGATAAAAAGCCAAGCATAAAAACTGTAGGCAAATACTTGAAATAGGGAATTCAAAGCCACTAAACCCGCACCGTATTCCTTATTGCCTTCGGCCAAATCGTTCCACACCAAAACCATCGCAATGCAACGCGCCAATCCAATTAGAATCAAACCCACCATGTAATCGGGGTGATTGGGCAGGAAAATCAAAGCCAAAGCAAACATCAAAACGGGACCAATTATCCAATTCAAAACCAGACTTACGCCCAAGGTTTTCTTATCACGAAATACCATCGGGAGCAGCGAATAATCCACTTTCGCCAACGGAGGATACATCATTAAAATCAATCCAATCGCCAAGGGGATGTTGGTTGTACCCACACTCATCGACTCAATTCCATCGGCAAATGCGGGCTGAAAATAACCCAATGCAACGCCCAAACCCATGGCCAAAAAAATCCAAAGGGTTAGATATCGATCCAGGAACGACAGCTTTTTCATTGTTCGATGCGCTTTATTTACTCGATGACTTTTTCGCTTCCTTCATCACCCACAACATCTCCGCTGCAATTTGCAAACATCGTGCGTCGTATGTCGCGGCCTCCTCTGGCTTACCATCCGAAACCTTAGGATCGATGTAAGGAATAGACACCCTAAAATTGGCACCTGTAACCACTGGACAAGCCGCATCGGCACTGGAACATGTCATTATCGCGCCGAACCCAGCAGAGGGATTATAGGGATGGGAGATGACTTTGGAAAAACAAAAAACGGGCTTAGCCTTACGAGCAAACGTCACCATCATCACCTTATTATTCAAGTTGATCGCATCGATGCTTCTCAGTTTCGCATCCGAAGGATCCAAGCGCTGCAAATTAATGGGATCCGGAATATGCTCCAACACACAACCAGTCCTTTCCAACGCAGCAACGGCACGAGGATTAAACGCCGTGGCTTCAGTTCCAGCAGAATAGGTTCTAACGCCTTCGATTCCCACGTGGTTAGCAGCAGCGGCGGCCCAAATCTGACCTAAGTGTGAACGACGACTATTGTGGGTGCAGATAAACATCAAATCGCAATGCTGACTGTCTTTAAGCGACTTAACGATGTACTTACTAAGGGCTGTCAATTCATCTTTGCGATCTGCCGGGATGTTGACGAGGTTGGAATCCACTTTTGCCCAATAAGCATCCGTCACTCCCGTTTGAGCCATTCCGGAATTGGTTGTCAAAATATTCATAATTATCAATTGTAAGATGATTGTGATTTTTTTCATGTCTTTGACTTTAAAATGATATCAATTAGATTTATTCAGTTCTGAAATGGATTATACGGCGCAAGAACTATCGTCGGGCGGTGTTTGATAAAAAAAGTCGACAAGCAACGTGCGAAATTCTTTCCATCGGGCCTCATCGATGCAATAGTTGACTTGTTTACCCATGACACGACCTTTGATCAAGCCAATATTTTTAAGCTCTTTGAGGTGTTGCGTTACGGTAGGCTGCGCAAGTCCCCAATCTTTAACAAGTTCACTGTTTACACATTTCCCAACATCAAGAATGTGCTGTAAAATGGCAATGCGAGCCGGATGCGCTAACACTCTAGCGATCTCGGCCAAGGTATTTTCTCTGTCTTCAAACAACTCATTCTTACTAAGTCCCATATTGCAATATTACTATAATAATGAGAAATTACAAAACATGTCATTTTTAAACGTCGCCTAGTATAAAAAAAGAGGGGCGGCCAATGGCCGCCCCTCTTAAACACATTTTATGAAATTTACTACTTACTACTCAATTATTGCAATATGATCGACTTGGTAGCAACTGTTACACCAGAGCCATTGATCACCTGCATTTGATAGATACCTACACCAGTCCAATTAGCCAAATCAACAGTGTAAACTTGTTGGTTGATCACCTGAGAGAATACCAACTGAGAAGCTGTATTGTAAATCTTGATCTGGTATCCACCCATGCTAGCATAGTCACCATTGTCGATTGTGAACTTGTTCTGAGTTGGAACTGGGTATACCTTGATGTTATTGTTCTTAGTCAAGTTACCTACTTTCAAAGCAACCTTGATCAACAATGTATCAGTAACTTTAACACTCTTGAAGTTGATACAGCTATCAGTGATGCTCAATTTAGCAACGTTTGAAGTATCAGCACACAAGTTAGTGTAAGCAATGGCACGGAAAGGCTGAGTGTGGTTACGGATAGAAACCGCTTTCACTGTCAACGACTTGCTGTTTACACCAGTGTATTTTGCAGAACCAGCAGGGATAGCTGTCATACCCAAATCCAAATCAGACTGCCAGAATACTTTAGCAGCAGTATCAGAAGTAGCTACTGAGAAGTTAGCATCAGCACCTGAAGCTTTGCTCAAGCTTGTTGGCTGTGTAGAAATCAAAGAACAAGCCTTGAAAATAGCTGTCAATGTAGCAGCACTTGTACTGTCCTTGCACCAACGTGTAGAAATCATACAACGGAATTTCTCGCCATTGTTCATCATTGTAATAGTAGAAACAGACAAAGAATCATTGCTAACGCCAGCATACTGACCCGCATTGCTCAAGTTCTTAAAACCAGTTCCTTTGTTATTCTGCCACTGCAATACTGCGTTGCCATCAGTGTATTTGAATACAAACAAAGCGTTTGATCCAGTTTTAACTGAAATGCTCTTCGGCTGGCTAGTGATAGAATCACACACAACAAAAGTTCCGTATTTCTTGTAAACATTCAAATCAAAATCAGAAGTTCCAACCAAATCCGTGTTAGAAGTAACAGGGCGGAAATCAGGGTTGGTTTTGTTTTGTGGATCTACCAATACAGTACCCGCAGTGTAAGCGGCTTTGTTGATCATGTTGTTGTTTACAGACAAACGAACCCACTTATCTAATGAATCAGGGCTAGAACCTGCACTGATTTCAACCAATCCAGTATTTGTTGTACCCTTAGCAGCTGCAGCAGAAGTATTGCAGAAGTAGTTGTTACGAATCAAATCGTTTGCATCGCTCACCTTAACTACTGGCTTAACACCGGCAGCATATAACGTAGAGTCACCATCAAACATGATGAAGTTACGATATCCCATGAAGATAGAGTTTGTGATTGACAAACGGCTGTTACGACGGATACGAGCAGCTCTACGGAAGGCACCTTTTGAAGTAGCACCCATAGTAGCCCAAGCTCCACCCAATGGAACTGGTCCTACGCAAGTCATATTTGTAAATACAGCTGAAGTCAATGGCAATTTACCAGAACCAGAAGCGTCGTTATCAGATTCAAAAGTTTCTGAAGTAGAACCACCGGTAGCATTCCAAGACAAATCATAGTACAATGAATCCTTCTGCGCGATACCGAACTGTACGTTACCACGGTATCCGAAATCTGTATCGAAATCATCATCAGTACCTTTATAAGCGATCAAGTGCTTTGCATTCACTGTACCACCGAACCACTCGTAAGAATCATCACCAGAGAAAGAAACTTGAACGTTATCAACTTTGGTCTTATTACCTACAGAACAAAAAGTGATAGCATTCAACTCTTTGTTTGGCTCAAATGCAAAACCTGCAAATTCGATACGCAAATAAGTTACGCTACCAGAGTTGTCAGCATCATCAGAACCACCATAAATAGCTAATTGGTTGTTAAAACTCACGTTGTTAAAACCTTCCATTTGTGCAGTAGTACCTTGGTTGTTTACTGCCTTACCAGCCAACAACAAACCACCCCAATCACCGCGATCACGAGATCCAACAGCTTTTGAAGAAGTCATAACAACTGGCTTAGAAGCAGTTCCTTGAATATCAATCTGTCCCCCACGTTCAACAACGATACAAGCATACTCCTTTGGAGAAGCAGCAGTGTTACCACGACCGCGAATTACTGTACCTGCAGGAACCACCAATTTGGCACCAGACTTAACAACAACGATGCTCTTTAACAAATACACTTTAGAAGCATCCAAAGTAACTGTAGTAGTAATTGCTTTTTCACCTGAAGCATCGTTCAAGGTAGTAGAATCACTTACTGCACCATAATTGGCATTTTTTGGATCCCAATTGGTCCAATTTTTGGTCCAATCCTTACTAGCGTCTGGACTCAAAGCCCCAACGTAGTTTACTTTTTCGATCACCTGCGCATTTGCATTCAGCAAACAGAACAATGCAGATAGAGATAATAAGATTTTTTTCATAGTTTTATTTCAAGGCAATATTCGCCTCTCATAATTACACAAAATTCAACGTAGCGTCAATTTTATGTTAACTGATTCATATTGCATTAACATTTAATTAATACAAAAAGAAAAGGAGGCCTTCAGCCTCCTTTTCAAAATACTCTCAGAAAAATTTAAAAACTAAACGTATAACTCGCACCAATGGTCTTGCCGTTCGTGAAGCTAATCAAAGTATTATCACCACCTTCAATCACCTCCTTAGAATCATATTTACCATTTTGATTCATATCTTGGTAAAAAATAGATTTCTGCGCCAACAAATCACCAAAAGTAACTCGGAACATACCCGTTTTACCCACGTTCTTCGCAATCTGAACATCCAGTACGCTTCTACCAAACTCGTAAATGTCCAAACCAAATTTTGCAGTAGAAACCGGCAATCCGATATAGGCAATACGCTGACCGATCTTATTGAAACTCGCATTCATCTGCCAACCCTTCTTGTTCTGGTAAAACAACGATGCGTTTACTACATATGGACTCTGACCCTGCAATGTTCTAGAATTCACACTATCAAACTTAACCTCACTGCTAATCAAAGCAACGTTACCATAGAACGTGAAATTCTTCAACCACTTCGCACCAATCAACTTTGTTAAGCTTCCGAAATTCTTACGAATCTCTAACTCCAAACCCTTGTTATTGGCGATGCGCTGATTCTGATAAGTAAATGTACGAATCTGAGTTTGCGTAGGATCCAAAGAAAACTCAATCGGATTGTTGATGCGCTTCTTAAACACCCCTATCGAAACCATATCTTCCTTATTGGCATAGATTTCATAACGCAAATCATAATTCTGAATCGTAGCACGTTGCAAATTGGTATTACCCAATATTTCAGAGTTAATCGCAAAATTATAGAAGGCAAATGGAGCCAACTCACGCAATTCTGGACGATTCAATGTCTTAGAATACGCCATCCTTACACTACTCTTCTTGCTAACCGGAATGATACTCGTAATTGATGGCATCCAATCCAAATTGGTTCCAGGATTCGCTAAATACACATTGCGCTTGGTTGCTTCCTTACTCTTCAACACCTGCGTAAACTGCTCCACACGAACACCATAAATTACTTTTAAATCATATGTCTTACCCGCTTTTTTAAACAATGGCAACTGATTCTCAGCCATCACATAAGCAGCAGCCAAAGAACTGAAAGCAGTATAATCGTCCTTGTCACGCGTTTTATCAATCAAATACAATCCCGTTGGAGAAATTTTTTCCAACGCCAAATCCGTAGAAGGCTCAGCCTGCGAATACAAGCCACCCGTTAATGGACCATAAATAAACTGTCTGCTATTAAATACCCTTGAACGATGCTGAACATATGCACCCGTCTTCAAAATCCATGTCAACTTGCCCATCTTACGCAACGTTGAATAATCCACAGAAGCCGAAGAAGAGTTTTCATTCAAAGTAGAAAAGAATCGACCAGAACCATCACGGAAGAAAGGATTGATAACCAATTGTCTAGTTGAGATATCACCCTCAGAAACCGAGTATTGCGCAATCCTAAAATCAGGGACTTGACGCACCGTATTTCCGTAGTTCAACACCCAATTTAATGTCGACTGTCTCTTACCCATCACGTGGGAACCAATCAACTGACTGCTATATAAACTGTTCAAATTCGAGAAATTGGAAAATGCCTGGTTTGTAATATTGTCATCAAAACTTCCGGTACCCGCCCTTACGATACTATTCACATCGTAGGTCAAGCTATACAAATTCTTAAAATCGATTTTATTCTTGTTGTTGATTTTCAACGCAAAATTCGCCACCCCACCATTCTGAACGTTGGTAGACAAAGTACTATCTGTGAATGAACGTTGTAAACGGTTGTCAGAAAAATCGCGCGTAATTACCTGACCTAAAGCCATACGTTGGGTCATTGAATAATTCCACGATACCATCGCTCCAGCTTGCATCTTCTTAATTTTAAAAGGAATACCTATAGTATAATTAAATCTGGGCGATGGCTTTGCACTATAAGCATTGAAATCCCAATTGTTGTTGAACTTCTTGGTTTCCGCCGCATTAAAAGCTGGCTCATTGTAATCCACAATCATTTTTGGATCCAAATTGGGCGCAATGTTCGCAGACGACATCACTCCGAAATATTCAGAACCCGCGATATCGAAAGAACGAACAGACTTTCCTGTAGTAATTGAATTGTATTGAAAACCCACCGAAACCGACTGCGTGAATTTATCAGGGATACTCTTGGTATTGATTTTAATGATTCCCCCACCAAAATCCGCAATCAAATCAGGCGTAGCACTCTTGATCACAACGATATTGTCCAACAAACTCGCTGGAATCACATCAAAAGAAAATGCTTTTCGATCACTCTCAGTACTTGGCAAAGGAGCACCATTCAAATAACCCGCATTATAACGATCAAACATACCACGTACGTTTGCAAACTTTCCTTCAGAAATAGTAGCACCAGGTATGCGCTTCAAAGCATCACTCGTTGTACGGATGGTTGTCTTAGAAAAATCTTCCGCACTAATCGACTCCACCAATTGCGATGACAATCTCTTTGTTTGAATGGCTTGAGCAACTGAATTTTCTTTTGCTTTACGCTTCACGCGGATATCCGCTGCTTCCATTCTCTCTACCACCTGCAAAACAACGTTCAAATAAAAATCTTTGTCTTTTTCGATTAATACTGTGTCTTGGTATAATTCATGTCCTTCCGCTTCAATAAACACCAAACGCGTTCCCACTGGCACACGAAATGAAAATTTACCGTCAACATCAGACATCGCACTGTCGGAAGCACCAGTTACAAAAACCTTAGCTCCGGCCAGGGTACGACCGGTCTCAGACATGACCTTACCAACCAATACACCCGCATCTGTAGTAGACGTCTGTGATTGTGCGTGATGAAAAACAATGAAGAACAATGACAAAAAAAGAGCTCTGCGCAGGGAATTTACCATGCCACAAAATTCGATTTCGTGTGTTACCTTAAAATTAAGAGAACTTTACGATAGGTTAACTTTCCGTTAACATTTGATACGCATTGGATACACAAATCATCAATTACAAAGCAAATCATCAACCCAAAAGCCATCGCAACAAACCCAATCCCTTGTATGGAGGATACTTGATCGGCACATTAAACCACAACGGCGAGCGCATCACAGATTTCTTATGACTAAACACCTCAAACGTATGCTTTCCGCGATAACTACCATATCCACTTCCACCCACGCCACCAAAAGGCAAATGCTGATTGGCCACGTGTACCAAAGTATCGTTGATACTCACCCCACCGGAACTGGTCTTCGCCAAAACCTTCTCCGCACTAGCATCGCTGCCAAAAAAGTATAAGGCCAACGGTTTTTCATGCGCATTGACATCTGCAATCACTTCATCCAGCGTTTCGTAAGTCCGCAAAGGCAAAATCGGACCAAAAACCTCCTCACACATCACGGGAGAGCTCCATCCATCCACCGCTACCAATGTCGGTTCGATATACTTCTTATCACGATCCATTCCACCGCCAAAAACCACCTCAGCGCCTTTCAAATAAGCACTTACCCGATCGAACGAACGTTCATTAACCATTCTTCCAAAATCCGGACTTTGCGCGATATCTCTGCCGTACATCTGCTCTAGCGCCACCTTTGCCGCATCGATAAATGACTGCTTTTCGCTATGATGTACCCAAACATAATCCGGCGCGATACAAGTTTGACCTGCATTTACTGTTTTACCCCAAATCACTCGCTTCGCCGCGGCCTGCATGTTGCAACCCTTTTCTATAATGGCAGGACTCTTCCCGCCCAACTCCAATGTCACCGGAATCAATTTCTCCGCTGCTGCCTTCGCCACAATCTTACCCAAAAACGGTCCGCCCGTAAAAAAGATATAATCCCACTGCTGCTGCAACAACCACTGATTCTCTTCGATGCTGCCTTGCGCCACAAATACCTCTTCGTTTGTAAATGCCTCAGCGACAACTTTTCCGATTACTTCGGCCACATGGGGCACTTCCGGCGATGGTCTCAAAATCGCTCTATTTCCCGCCGATAACGCTCCAATCAAAGGATTCATCAACAACTGAAACGGATAGTTCCACGGCGCCATAATCAACACCTGTCCAAACGGCTCCGGTATCACCTTACTGCTCGATGGCAACAAAAAATAAGGTGTTTGTATCCTTCGATGCGCACTCCATTCCTTTACGTTTTTGATATGAAAATCAATTTCTTGATAGGTAACGCCCACTTCTGTGAGAAAACCCTCATAATTCGACTTACCCAAATCCGTTTTTAGGGCCTCCAATAACTCAGCTTCGTACTTGGCGATGCTTTTTCGAAGTCGCTTCAACTGTTCGATGCGCTGCTTCGGCGTGTTAATTACGCGCTGATTGCTCAGCAAACGCTGCTGCTCATAAGCCTGCTTTATTTCAGAAATTGGGGTGAATTTCAATGTCATAATGTTTGAAACAAAGATGAGGACATTTTGGTTCAAACCCTACATCGCTACTTATGTCGTATAAATTGACGCGAATCAGAATCAATCTTTTTTGGCACGCAACATGTGGCGCTTAAACGGAGGACCATCCAACCTCTCCACAGCAAAACCCACTTGCTTCAGGGCTCTTTTTACATCGCCGGCTGCCGAATAAGTTACAAAAACACCTCCCTCTTGCATTGAATGAAAAATGGGTTGAAACAATTCCACACCCCAAACGCCTTCCTGTTTCTGAGGTCCAAATGCATCCCAAAAAACCACATCAATATCCTTGGGAATTACCGCGTCTTGTATGTCGGATTCGTGCTTAAATACTTCAAAAGCCCCATTCAACAATGGAATCTCTATCCATTGCTCCCAAGGCGAGGAATGCAGTGCATCGCTGCGGCGCGATACATCTTGAATAACTGAATCATCCCAATCATCAATACCTGTCGACCCCCAATATTCCCTCATCAAATCCTGCCCCAACGGAAATTTCTCTACCGAATAATATCGCATTTTACAATCATTGGCAACGCACCAATCCATCGCCAACATTGCATTGGTACCCGTACCCAAACCCATCTCAAACACTGTCAACTCCTTGGCCTCGGGATGCGCTGCCCTCCAAAAATCTAAGCCCTTTTCAATATAAACATGCCGTGATTCTGTGACAGCCCCATGGGTGGAATGATAGGTCTCATCCAGCCCTGGCAAATACAAAGTCCTGCTCCCATCATCTGTCTCCACCACCCGAATTTGACCGGTTTCTTCGCCCTTCATCCCACAAAAGTACGATGGCGAATCAAACCCAGCGAATTCATTTATTGAACCTTAGTCCAAACACCAGTGCGACCAAGCATCGAAATGCCAACGTATCCGCGGACATTCAAATTATTCCCCGACAATGTCATATAGCAACTATAAGTTTTTCCATTTTTGGGATCGTAAATAGTGCCATCCTCCCATTCTTTATCCTGCGCATCGTAAACAAAATCCTTTAAAATCTGCAACCCCAACAAAGGAACTGCCTGCTTTTTAGGATCCGGATTCAAATCGTCAACCTTGGGTTTGCCATTCTTCAAAGGCTCCTTCAACCAAACAATTTTGCCGTAAAACTTACCCGCAAAACTGCCATTTGTGGCCTTAAAAATCTGAATGTGCGAGGTACCCTCTTGGTTTAACCACTTCCCAACAATCGCTTCACCCTCAACACTTTTGGTGCTTACCGATGCCGCTCCGAAGAAGCTAGTAACGGCCAATACTGATGCCAGTAAAAATGTTTTCATGTTTTTTCGTTTGCAACAAATGTATGGATTTTATCCATAAGTGCAAATTTCAACCGGATTTCCTGCAACCCCGCTGGGCAGCTGATCAAACAACTGATGCGGAAAAACCAGCCAAAGCGATGTCTTGAGGGTAGAAGTCACACCAAACTAACAAGTGTTAGTGTAATTGGTTTTGTGTGTTGGTCGCAAAAAAAAGGGAACAATGCAAAGCACTGTTCCCTTTTTTGAAGCCACGTTCAGTTACGGACTTACCAAATTCAAACTGATATTGAAATACAAGGGGTTCGACAACTGATTCACCATCACGTATGGCGCATCGCTGGCCAAGCCAAATGCACGATAAACCTCTTTGCCTTCCTGCAATCGATCTACATCGTAGCGATAATTGATGCGATATCCGGCCTGAATCGACAACCAAAGGAAGTCTTTCAAAGAGAATTCATAAACCATGCGTAAACGAATTTCTCCCCTGCGGATTTCCAAATCCTCGTTTCTCATATTTGAACTGGCGGCGGCATCACCACGCCATAAACGATAACTCTGCCCTTCCAACTCGTAACCCGCAAACAACATGTTTCTGCTGTTGATGGTTCTACGAACATGAGCCCGCGCAGGGAATAAAATTTCAGTACCCCACTTATTGGCCACGTCGGTGGAATTATAAAAAATGATCGGAATATAGTTCAACTCCCCAACCCGATAGGTTCTAGCCACACCCACACCCCATTGCTTTTTCTCAGACGTGCGCTTGCCGTAAATCAACGCTGCAGAATACTTGGTGTATTTCAATGGCATGAACTTTCCAAATTTGTAATCGCCACTCAAATCCGCGGAACCCTGAAACAACAAAAATTTCACATCATTCAATGGCTTAAACAACGTAGTATTTAAACCCATCGTACGGAGACCATTCTCGCTCAATGCACGAAGCATGGGATTCTGCAATTGATCGGGCTGCTCAAATTTGTAGCGCTGCTCCCAATAATTCGCCCCCATCTGCCACACCAAATCGGTGCGAGAAATTACGGGAATGTTACACCCAAAACGCAGTCCATTGGATGTCATCACGTGGGCACTGTCTGGCATCGAATAGGGCTGTTTCAGCGACCTAATCGTATCGGCATTCATGTGATAACCCATCTGATAATCGTATCCAAAACTGATCAATTTGGCTGGACTCAACCCCTCAATTTTGGGACTGCAATATCGCTTAGAGCCCTCCGCCGCGAAGCCTACATTGTCGTACTGACTGTAATCTTCCTCCGCTTCAACCGCCGGAACAGTGGTATCCTTGGGTGCTGCAACATCGGTCTGGGCTTGTAAGGCGTTACCAACCAAAGACAACACCGTCAGCATCAACAGTCGCTGAGCTGCGGAAAAGATAAATTTACTTGCTTGCATGAACCGTTACTTAACAATCATGCGCTTCCAAACATCGGTACGACCTAACGCCGACACCCCAATATAACCGCGAATATCCAACGTATTGGCATTGGTCATTTTGATGGTACAGCTGTAAGTACTACCGTTCAAAGGATCGTAAATGGTGCCATCAGCCCATTCGTTGTTGCCTTTGTAAACGAAATCTTTTAGCATGCGATAACCTTTAAGAGGCACATTTTTCATGCTAGGATCTGGGTTGTTCTTATCCGTTTTTGGCTGACCGGTAGCTGGATCAATGGGTTCTTTCAACCACACAAACTTGCCGTAGTATTTGGCACCAATTTTTTCAACTTTCACACGGGCTCTGCCATTGCTTGGCTCCCAAACACCCATCAAGCGATCGGCTTCTGGATTTTGATTGACAAAAGCAGTAAAAACACCGGCCACCAAGACCAACAACATAGGTACAATGAACTTTTTCATATCTTATTTTCTTAATTTTTAGATTTCTGTAATTGGTTGATGAACCTTATTTGTAGGATAATTCAAAGTCGAAGTCGCCTTTGAACGACATATTGGCTTCCAAATCCTTCAACAAACTTGCATCCACGACGAGATAAAACTGCTTCTCGGCAAAATACTCTTCCGCGGTAACCTCATTAGATACGGATAACACCGCATCAGACGTACCTGGCTTTACAGGATTCAAAAATGCCAATTCCTTCATTTGCAAATCCGGATTATCGCTCGCCAAACTCACCACAAAACTGCCCACCCCATCAAAATTGGCAGAATCCACCGCGCGGATATGGGCCGATTTCAACCTAGCACCCGTTACTTTCACACCTTCCACATAGCGATCGCCTAGAATTGCTTTCAAATCAACCGCGACAGTGTATTGGGCTGGGTTAGGGCCTTCAAACAAAGGTCCCTCTAGCGTAAACGCTACATCTTTCAGTGAATAGGTCGTTTTTTCGCCACCACCACCGCAAGCCGACATCAGTGTCAAGGCCAATGCAGCCGTAAATCGTATGAGTTTTTTCATCCCACCAAACTAAAGCCTACGACTCGTTTCGAACCTAGTTATGGAAATTATCCATAACTAGGTCGCTGAGAACATGTCAATTAAATACGCAAACCTAGAAACCAATACCTATTTTGGCTTGTTATAATCATATGTCGAAAAAAGCCATCGTTGTTGGAGCCGGAATTGCGGGTATCGCCACATCCATTCGTTTGGCCAATCAAGGGTATAACGTTGATGTTTTTGAGGCCAGCCAATACCCCGGTGGCAAAATGAGTGCGTTTGAAAATCAGGGGTATCGCTTCGATGGAGGTCCATCGCTGTTCACTATGGCGCATCTTGTCGACGAGCTTTTCACCCTTTGCGGAGAGGAGCCAAGCGAATATTTCAGCTACCAACAGCTCGACACCATTTGTCATTATTTTTTTGAGGACGGCACCCGATTTCAGGCCCACAAATCTTGGGATAAATTTGATGAATCACTACAGGGAATCGCGAGCGCTAGCGAGCGGAAGGCACTGAAAAACCAGCTCGAGAAGGCCGCATTTCGATACAACACCACAGCACCCCTGTTTATTGAGCAGAGTTTGCACAAAGCCCGCAACTTCTTCAATTTCAAGACCCTCAAAGGCCTGTTTTACAGCCCAAAATTGAACTTGTTTCAATCGATGGATCGCGAGAACCACCAGCGGGTGGGCAACAAATACCTGGTACAATATCTCAACCGGTTCGCCACTTACAATGGAAGCGATCCTTACCGCGCACCCGCATTATTGAACATGATTCCTCACCTCGAGCAGCAACTGGGCTCCTATTACCCCAAGGGAGGCATGGTGAGCATACCGATGTCGCTGTATCAGTTGGCGGTTAAACAGGGCGTTACCTTCCACTTTGGACATCCCGTGCAGGAGATCATCGCCCCAAATCATAAAGCAAAAGGGGTTCGTGTCTTGAATCAATCATCCGGTGAAACCCTCACACTACTGGGCGATGTGGTGGTGAGCAACGCCGACATTTACACTACTTACAACAAATTATTACCCCATCATTACGCTCCGAAGCGCACCTTAAAACAAGAGCGATCTTCATCGGCCTTGGTATTTTATTGGGGCATTGCCTCCACGTTTCCAGAGTTGGATCTGCATAACATTCTGTTTTCTGGGGATTATGAACGGGAGTTCAAGGACTTATTCGCAGGGGGCGCACCCTACGAAGACCCGACCATTTACATTAATATCAGTTCAAAGTGCGATGCCAACGATGCACCCGAGGGTTGTGAAAACTGGTTTGTAATGATCAATGTGCCAAGTCATGTGGGACAAGATTGGACCGCAATCACCAAGGCAGCACGCAAACATATTTTGGGTAAATTGCATCGGATATTGGGGAGAGATATTGAACCATTGATTGCCTGTGAAACGGTATTAGACCCTGTATCAATTGAATCACGCACCTCCTCATACGGCGGGTCTTTGTATGGGACATCGAGCAACAATCGCTTTGCCGCTTTCTTGCGTCACAAGAACTTTTCTGACGATATCAAAGGACTCTATTTTTGTGGTGGAAGCGTACATCCGGGCGGTGGCATTCCATTGTGTTTGAACAGTGCGAAAATTGTGGCAGGACTGGTTGAATCAGATTATGGATAATCCCCAGGATTGGAAAACGACCATCCCTTACAGCGGACGATTTCTATGCGATGAAAGACGTGTTCTAAATCACAATAATTAGAGTAACACTTAATCAGGTATACCACGTAAATTCGAACTGCGCATGATGACCATTCTGTACGACGACCAGTGTAAATTTTGCACCAAAATAAGTGTTTGGGCAGTGGGTCAGAACCCCAAGATCACTGCGATGGGCGTGCGCACCACCGATGCCAAAGAGTTATTAAAAAGCCATGGCATTCAATACATCGATTTACAAACGGTTTACTTTGTAAGCGACAAGGTGTCCGTGCGATCCGCTGCGGCCTTCAACATCCTCTGCCACACTCAAGCGCCTTGGCGCTGGTTATCAATTTTTCGGTTTTTACCAATAGCAATAACCGATACCATTTACAAATGGGTCGCCAAAAACCGCTATCGATTTAATTAAATATTTCTGGCCATTACTTCCCAATACATGAATCGATAAGAAAAGAAAAACTCGCAAACCCTTGCCAGTAGCGGCTTTTCAGAAGTAATTCGAGCAACAAATGAGCAACTACTCATCAGATTTCGACTTTGTTGCGTTACAAATCAGCAACAATAAAGAACGATAAAACGAAGATAAATTAAATTTTTGATACTTGTATTTTGTTGTAAATATTTTCCGTTTTTTACTTCTCATCAACTATTCAAAACACACCCCGATGAACAGTGAATATTTGAACAAATGAATATTGGGAAATAACCTAAATCCAAGTGAATAAACTAAAATTGAGATATGATAATTAATAAAGAGGAACTAGAAAAAATTATTATTGAGATCAAAGCAAATCCCGATAAACAGGAGGAACTTTTGAAAGATTTCAAATTATTTCATGCATTTTTCGAAGAAGATGATGGCATCCCTCCAAGATTTGGGAAGAACTTTAGAGAAAATGGACCCATTTGGGAAAAGGTTACTGGACTTGACTTTGAAGCAATTGGAAGAGTACTTGTTTGTCATTTAAGTATTGAGCACTATTTAAACAATTTAATTGAACTCTCAACTTCCAAAAGCTTCAATTGGGAAAAAAGCAGAATGTCTTTTAATCAGAAATTAAATCTTGTTCAAGATTTAGTAATTTTTCAAAAAAATGAATGTGTAAAAGGTATAAGAATATTGAATGAAATAAGAAATAAACTATCCCATGAATTACTTGCAAACATTGATGAAAATAAGTTAAAAGAATTACACCAAATACTTTTAAAAATGGTTTGCACTGGAAAATCTCAAGAAGAAATTGAGGAAGTAAAAAGTCATTTTAATCTTTTCGGACCACACGCAATAATTGAAAGATTTACCTCAATAACTTGTGCAATGATAGCTGGCTATTGTAGCCGCATATTTGACAATAAAATGGATGCCGAAGAATATTACAACCAGTTTAGAAATAAATAATTTCTCCTTTTTTGTCTATAACAGTCTATAGTAGTCTAAACTTCCGTCTCAAAGTGTATCAAATTGTCCAGCCCCTTTTTCTTTCGAAAAAATGATTTTAATTTAGTCATCTATGGAAGCAAATACTACGATAAAAATCACCAATGAAATGCTCATGGAACAGTTCATGGAAATGAAATCCATGATCATAAATTTACAGTCCGAAATGGACAGTCTAAAAAATCCAGTCGATGATTTTACAACCAAATGGGTTGACACTTACGACGTGATGGCAATGCTTCGTGTTAGTCGCAGAACCATGGATAATTATATCAAAGCTGGCAAGCTCACTCCAACTCGTATCCAAAAACGAAACTACTTTGCCATCAACCAGGTAAAAGGATTGATGTATATTCCTCCTGCTCCAGTAATCAGAACCTTAAGAGAAGACGTTCAAATCATGATGGGGCACTTAGCGAAAATGGAAGAAGCTGGTGAAGAATGGTAGAATGCCGTTTAATTAAATAATCTCTCATTCCGAAACTTTACCCCAAAATGGGGTATAATTACTGCTATTTATTTAGGGTGTTATTGTATATTTTTGTTAATGTAAACCCCAATATGTAATAAGTGGACTAAATTTTGTAGGAATAAATATAAATTAGTAACAAAAAGGCAAATAAACAGATTTTAATATATGGCACTTTATTTAACAAATGAAAATGTTCTTGAAATAAACAATGTAGCAATAAATAGAGTTGCGAAGTGTTTAAATATTCAAAATACAGAATTAAAAAGTTGGCTCGAATTATATAATGATATTTCCACATCAGGGGATTCAATATTCGAATTGCTAGATAATTTCATTGTAAGTTATAGACAATGGCACAACTTTCACGTACTACTTGAACATGATAACAATAATGGTAATCTTGATTGGATTAAGGTAGACATCCTAACTAAACTAATTAACCGACGTGATCAAACAAGAAATTTATTAATTCAAGAACTACAAGAAAGAGATCATTAAATAGAAATAGCATGGGATGGGCCTGGTTAAAAAAAATAATAATAAAATTTGCAGCTGAAGTTCACAAATCTAAAATTGCTGAATTTGAAAAACGAATATTGGAAATTGAAAAAAATCAAACCCTTATCCTGAAAACTATTCAAGATAATCAGGCAATGATTGACAAAATCGAAGATCGAGTTTATAAGGCAAATTTAGAATCTGCATCCGCTGTTGGAGCAATCAAAACGCTAATACAGATGGGCAATCAAAACAACAATTTCACACCAAAAGGGAATAGTAACAATGAATAATCAAATATTATGTGAATTAGAGTTGCTCACTAGGAAAATTGAGACTAACACAGCAACTATTGAAGACTATAAGCGTTATGAAGTACTTTTGCTCAATGGTGGACTTACTCATGAATATATATTTTCTTATCTAAATCAGGCGGGATTTAAAAATTGGGAAGACTTCATAAAAACTCGCCAGAAAAAACAAACGGACAAAGACAATGAAGCAGCCCTGATTGGTGGATTAGTTGGGCTTGGTTTAGGTCTCTTACTATTAGGAATATTAAGTAAGAGCAGTAACAAATAATACACCCTAACAATGTTGTATATAACTTTAGAAACTTGCGTTTGGTTGGGACTAATTAAAATTGACAATATTATCGTAACAATATACTAGCACAATGGAATTCATATCAGAAAATTTCAAAACTATACTTCTTGCTTTAATTGGTTTGTTCGCTGGAATAGCAATTACAATTAAAATCAAAAGAGGTAACAAGACAAACAACTCAAATAAGGTCAAGCAAAGAAATAATAATATTGGCGGAGATATGGCAGGACGTGACATCAATAAATAATATCAATGACGGAACAGGATAACACAAATGAAGTAACACAAACAAACAATACTGTTGAGAGTGGAGATATGGCAGGACGTGATATTATCAAACCTGTTTACAATATAGGAAGAGTTTCATTTGGAGGACAATCTCAATTAGAAAAACTATATGCAAGGCTTGAAAAAGAGAAAAGCGAATCAGCCGTTTTTAGCGAAATAGTTGATGAACTTTTACATTTCAAGAAATACGCAAAAGATACAGAAGTTTTAGGTATTGAGAAGAAATTGGAGAATGGGAACAGACTTGAGTATTTGCATTTTGCTGAGAAGTCAAAAGAGAAGTTTGCCAAAAAGTTACTTCTTAATGAACATTCCGAAACAGCACAATTGATTTATGCTTTTCTTCTGGCAAAAGTTTATACAAGTTTTGAAACCAATATCTATCCTAGATTTAGCGAAGGCCATCCCAATGAATTTATCAATCAGTTGGTTTCGGAATATATTGTTAAACCGTTAGAAGATATTCTTGGTGATAATTTGTTACGTATTTACGATGATGAAATCAATGGCATGATTTATTTCCTGACAGGTAATTGCCACATAAAATGGAATTGAAATGTTAATATATAATCAGGCATACGACTTATATCATTCTATGTTCAGAATTCTTCAAATAACGGAGAAGAACAAAGACAATCTTGAAATTGATAAACTAAGAATTTTAGATTTTTACCTAGCATTTCCGTCAGAGCTCCTCGAAATAAAAAGCTTTCAAGGCTTTAAAAAATATGAAAAATTTATAAGAGCCGAAACAAACAAATACGAAAGAATAATAGACAGGAAAAGACTCTTTTTTAAAATGGAACACATTCAATTATCAGCAATTAAAGCACTTATCTCGTATGGCTTAATTGACCCAATTGAATTTAAAAATGGAAAAGTAAAACGAACCGAAATAAAACTCACAGAACAATTGCAAGTCAGACTAAATGAAGCAAATGAGGAAAATCCAAATTTGATAACACTAATAACAGGTCCATTAGCTTCAATGAATTTGAATGGACACTTAGGATTAAAAGTAAGAACTAACCTAATTGAATTTAAGTATGACGCAGTATAATCCTTTTCTTAAACTCAATAGGCTTGTAATTTTTACTAAAAGTGGGCAAATTGCTTATGACGAAATATTTCACGATGGCGTTAATATCATTCGTGGTAACAATGGTGCAGGAAAATCAACAATAGGGAACTTTATTTTCTATGTACTTGGTGGCGACTTCAAAAAATGGACTACCGCCGCATTACACTGCGGAGATGTTTATGCAGAAGTTCAAATTAACACTGAACCAATTACAATTAAACGAACTGTTTCTAATGCTGGAAATCAACCAATGTCAATTTTTTGGGGATCATATGAAGAAGCAAAAGTAGCAGGTAGCGAAGGTTGGCAAATATTCTCATATAGACGATCAGACGATAAAAAAAGCTTTTCCAACGCATTATTTATATCCTTAGGTTTTCCAGAGTTACGTGGTGATGTTGATAGTACCATTACAATGCATCAAGTTTTGAGAATGCTCTATATCGACCAAAAAAGTTTGACATTAGATTTGTTGATGACAGAATCTTTTGATTCATCAATTACACGTAAAACAATTTCAGATTTATTATTTGGGGTCTATGATGACTCTCTTTACACCGACAAAATTGATTTAAGAGAATCTGAAAAAGATTTCGATATAAAGAAGAAGCAATTTGAAGGAATAGAACAAATATTTAAGGCAAGCGACAATGAATTAAACTCTGATATTATCAATGCTCTTATTGAAGAAAACAATAGACAGTTATTAAGTATTGAGGACTATCTTAAAGTCAAAGAACAGGAAGAAAATAAAATTACTGAAGGAAATGAGGAAAAGGAACTTAAAATAGTAACTCTTAAAACAGAGTTACTGTCTACAAGACAAAGTTTATCATTGTTGCAAACTCAAATAAATGAATATGAGTTTGAACTTATGGATTCAAAAGACTTTATTATCAGTCTTGAAAAAAGAGCAATTTCGTTAGCGGATTCTTTATTAACTCGGGAAACATTCATTGAAATTAAAATGAATCATTGCCCCAATTGCTTATTACCTTTAGAGGCTGCAATCGATGAAAATCACTGTGAACTATGCAAACAACAATTACCAGAAGACAAGGGTTCTTCTCAAATTAAAAGAATGCAACAAGAAATAGACAACCAAATCCGGGAATCAAAAAAACTATTTCTAGAAAAAGAACATAAACAGCTTGAATTTAAGTCAAGTTTTCCGACCATAGAACAGAAAGCAAGAGCTTTACAAAGAGAACTTGACGAAGCATTAGCGACAGTAAAAACTGAAAGAAATCAAGAGCTTGATGAACTTTTGATTAAGAAAGGGGAATTAAGGTCGAAAAATGACTACTTGATTAAACAACTTAAAGCACTTGAACAAATTGAAGTCATTAGGAAAGAACTCGCAGGATTAAAATTCAAAATAGATACTCTAAAAAGTAGAATTTTCTCGAAAGAAGCAGATCAGAGAAAACGACTAGAAAGTGCATATCAACTTATTCAAGCCTACTCTTTAAGAATACTGCATAGTGATCTTGGACGTCAACAAGAATTTACAACAGGTACAAACGTCACTTTAGATTTTGACAAAAACACATTTGCTTTAGACGGTGAAAATAATTTTTCTGAAAGTTCAAATGTTTATCTTAAAAACAGTGTTCGCTTTGCAATCTTTTTTGCTTCTCTTGACAAAGACTTTTTCCGTTTTCCAAGGTTCATACTTTGTGACAACATTGAAGACAAAGGAATGCAACCTGACAGAAGTCAAAGTTTTCAGAAGGAATTAGTAAGTATATCAGCAGAATCAAACACAAGGCATCAAATAATTATTACGACTTCAATGATTTCGCCTGACCTAGACAACACAGAATTATGCGTAGGGCAATTTTATACAGAAACCAACAAGACACTTAAACTAGAATAACATCGCAAGCAAATTAAACAACCAACTGCCGAGCATTCCTCGGCAATTGGATTTGAGATACTTCACGATATATGAATCCATTAGAAAAGTAAAACTCGAAAACCCTTGACTGTAGATGATTTTCAGAAGTCATTCGAGCAACAAACAACTACTCATTAACCACCAACCGAAACGCTCGCTTCGTTTGTTCCATCTCGCTATTGCTGATTCCATATTTCTTGGCAACGACACGCCACTTAGAAATTTCATCAATCATTTCCTTTAAGATACTTTCTACTTTATCCCTTTTCAATTGATACAAACTAGCGGTTTCTAAGGCTAAAGAGATGTCTAATTCATTGCTGTTTTCTGAAATATTCAAGGTTAGCCCATTGCCCATTTCATTAGGATTCATGTCGTAGGCAGGAGATAAACGCCATCCCAATGGAGTGAGAATAAATCCATGGTTTCGCAAATGGTCGTCTGTATTCGACACCAAAATATTAAATGCCATTCTTCGCCACAATTGCTCTAAATCTTCTTTTGCTTCCTGACTATGTTGCATGATAAAACCAACCAAATCCAGGTAACCAACACCTTCCACATGATCCGCTCCATCTTGCAGTCCCAACAAAGTCATTGCCGATGCGAAGTGAATTCGTTTTTGCTCATCTGTTCTATCGAAACGTTTGGATAAAAAAGTATGATGCTTGCCTGAGATTTTTTGTAATCGAGCTTCTGAAACATGAATGCCACAAGCTTTGGCTAATTCATGTAACACCATTTCCCAAGCACCTGCATTTTTTCCATCCCTTGAACTTGGAAATTTTGCAATCCATAAATGTCCTTTATCATCAATCACACTAGCTTTGGGTCTTGCGCCGCCCAATGACGATCCTGGATCAATCAACACACTTAACCATTGGGCATACTCAGGGTCATTCATGGCATCATCACGTTCAAGCTGCAAACTCGCATGCTCTAGTTCACGAAGTGATGTCCAAGGCGGTGTTGCCATTTTCTTTTGGTCATTCATAAAAGGTCCATCTTCGCTCAATTTAAAACGCACTCCACCCATACGATGTCCGTCAAAAACGCCCAATAGAAAATCACTTTCAAAAAGTGTTCTTTCGTCTCGACGCTCTTCTTTTGCTTGCAATGCTTCTCTTCTTCGCATCAATAGCCTACCCCAACGGTCAGGCGATGAATCAAGGAAAATTCCAAAGTTGTTTTTCTCATCTGGCAAATATTGTTTCCCCTTGTAAAACCCCAAATGCGGATCCAAGGATAAAATCGGATTTTGATGATTCACCCAAGACTCTGTGTATTCAAATGAAAATATTTCTTTTCCACGCACTCGTTGTGAAGTTAAAAAACCCATGAGTTGAGCTTCTTCTAAAAAATCCCAATCTGCATAGACCCATATTTTTGTTTCGTTGTGCTTCATGACTTTTTGGTTTGTTTGGGTGCTCGTTTATTGGTGATGATTCCAGCATCCTGCAATTTTCTACCTAATGGATCAGCTGCCGCAACCGTAGTTAAATCTTTCTCTAATCCTAAAACAAAGAGCACTTGCAAATAGCTCCCAATGGCAACAGTAGGACTACCCTGTTCGATATTATAAATGGTCTTTCTGCCCAAACCTGTACGCTCTGCAATTTGCTCTGCGCTCAATTTTCGGCGCAAGCGAGCCAATTGTATGTGCTCACCGAGATCTTTTAAAATCTTCAGGTTTTTAGGCAATATAGCAGGTGCTGTTTTCATTTAACTTGTCTTATAGAGGACAAATATAAAGTATTTAATCCGTTTTATGACAAGTTATATTATTTTATCCGAAGAACTAACTACCGAGCATTCCTCGGCAACTGAATTCTCACTAATTCATCTAGCACATTAACCTATTTTTTTCCACGGTTAAATAACCCTAACTTTACCATATAAATACAATAAAATTTACTGTTCGAATCTAACCCAGTTCGAAAAAGGGGGCACTTACATCACTCGTCAAATCAAATAAACCCAATTAACATTAAATATTTGAACTATTAAACGTTTAAGCCGCAATTAAGCAATCTACTATATGTAGATTAATAATGTAGTTGAATTTTACTCTAACTGATTATTGAAAAATTTTCAAATTGCAATCCTTTCAAATCTATACATTTAATTTCAACTTTAGTAAATGATTCATTATAATCATTCTTGATAAAGTTTAAAATTTTATCTAAGTGAAATATTGCCTTTTTGAGATGTTTACTGTAAGTAACACACCCTGGCTGAATGTCGAGCTTATTGTTTTTTTGAAAATTTTCGTTTAGTAGATATCGTGATCTTCTAGATAATTGAAATAACTTTGTATATGATATATAAATGTCCTCATTCAACGTAGCTAATGATTTTACATTATACGGATTAATTATTTCATCAACCTTATTATGTGACAAATAATTTGCATTCATCTTTTGAACAATGTGTGCATTAACAAGGTGCAATGCAGAATAAAAGCAAACTGTTACTTGCCAATCCCAACAGTTTTCAATATTAGTATTGATTTTAGACAAAAAATAAATGTTGCTCTTAGACTGTTCAATATGTTCACTAAAAGTCCCCAATATTATTACCTTAAAAAGCCACTTCTTTGTAATGAACAGGAATATTCAATTGGTCTTCAAGTTCAACTATTGTGTAAGAAATAAAGAAACCAAATTTCGAAAATTCATTATTAACTTTTGCGGCGGACAAAATTAATGCATCCTCAGTATTTTCATCATTATTATTAATTTCAGCCCAAACCAATACTTTTGAGTTCGATAATTCCAGCGCAACTCGAATAGGACGAGCTTTCCTTTCAACCAATTCAATGAAGTAAGAATCAATTAGGTTTTTTATAAAGAAAGCCGAACTAGCTTTCCGAGCATAGTTATGCATAAAATCATGATCTCCATTAATCATTGCTTCATATACTTCCTTCTTATGCTTTTCAAGAAGGTCCGTCTGCAAAAGCAATTCATCAACTCTTAAATTCGAGATTAGATCATCAAACCATTGGTTTGTTTCTGACGAACTCCCAACATTTGAATTTTCAATTTTTAACATTCTTGATGGTTTAATAGCAAAAGTGAGGTCTATTTTCTTAAGCAAGAAAATAAAAGAATACGAATATACACATTTTACACCTCTTTGTCAACCATTTTTTGAGATACAACCTCTAAAATCCACTTGTAAATATTCAAAAAACTAAAGAGTAATCACGATAAAGATTTGTAATAAAGAGAATCTAAAGTTAAATAATTCCAGATGAAAACAATTGTATTAATCAAAATTCCAATATCTGTATACCAATATTCTGCATTTAATCTATCTCATCAATTGAAAGCTACCAAAATACCGATAGATATAATTCAAATCTTTGAAATTGGTAATAATTTCAATTTCATAAATATAAATACCCTCAGGAGATTCAATGTTATCGGAGGTTCCATCCCAACCTTTGTTGTTCGCATTGTCAAAAATTTTCGCTCCCCAACGGTTGTAAATTTTAAAACTCTTTAAAATCCCATCTGTAATTACCGGCTTGAAATATTCGTTCGCTTCTGGCCCAAACCCATTCGGCGTAAATGCATTTGGAATGTAAATATTGAGTTGACAACTACTTATTGGATTAGTTTCAACTTCCTCCTTACAACCAAAAGTATCTTCCACCAATATTTTAATTAGACTCAATTTATCCGTGGCATACTGTAATGAGTTGGTTTGTTCAGAATTCCAAAAAATGGATTTCATCTGAATAGAATCACCACTTATCTGAAATTTAATAGGATGCAACAAATGACAAACAGTTGTATCAACCTGAACAACTTTTAAATTCATGGGGGATGAAACTGTCACTGAAATTGAATCCTTGTAGTCACAATATTCATCCGAAAAACTCAATTCATGTTTGCCGGTTGTTTTAAAGATTTTAAATGCGTTTGTATCCGATGGATTTTTATCCCAAATGATTTTATACTTTGAAGGGACATTCATTGAAATATGCTGCCCAAAACAAATGAGTGTATCCCGAATTGGAAGTTCCCAAGATTTAACCTTTGGGATAATTTGAATGGAATCCACAAAATTGCACCAGCCTTCTTTGTATTGATAGCTAAAATAGCCTGAATGATTGAATTTTTTAAGGGATTCAGCATTTAACCTCCATATTAAATTAGAATCACGAATTGCCAAATCGAGTGACAAAGTATCCTTTGGACAAAGAAAAGTATCCCTGGGAATATTCGATGGCAGATTGGGTGTTGTTATGATGGTATCTGTGGTTGTAAATTCTTGAAATACGCCGCGATAATTTGTTTTAACTATGTATTTACCGCTGTGAGCATATCCATGCTTGAAAACACTGTCCAAATCCCGATAAATAGTATACGAACCATCTCCCCAATCAATGCTCAAAGAATCGTATTTTTTGTAGTGATTTTGAATCACTAGAGTATCCTTTCTACAGGATTCTATTTTAACTGACTTTTGTTCAGGTTCGTAACATTTGCAAGTCAATATTTCAGGATAGATAGAATAACCTACAGTATTAGGTCTAAAACGATACGCATGAAAAACATCGATATCTGAAATTACCTTTCTAAAATTTGATGTTTGTGAGTCATTACAATTTTCTAATCTTTCAAAAACATAATTATTATTTGATCCAACAGTGTTATACCAATAAATATTCCCATCCGGAAGTAAATGCATCGGTAGTAAATAACCACTTGATTTCATTTGTATTACTTTAGCTAAATGAGTATTTAAATTATATCGACTTAAGTAACCTGAATTTGAAGAACCAATTAAATAATTATTAGAATCCATTGTTGAGTAAGTATGTTTAATATAAATATATTTCGAATTCGGGCTAAACTCAAATTGATTGCCATAAATTGAAATTTTTTGTTTATTAAAAAGTACGCCATTTTGAGAATTAAAATCTAAAAGATACGAAGTGTTACTGTGATTACTTTGATCACCTAAAATATCTGTACTGTTCTTATAACGCTTCATCAATACCATTTTGGAATTATCAGGTGAAAATTTCATTCGATGAGCATAAGATTTCAAATTTGAAGTATCCCCAATTTCGAAAGTTTGATTGAACTTCAATGAATAAAAATCCCACAAATACACCCGTATGGTATGACAATTTTTCAACATAGAAACAACCCAAAAAGAACTATCGTTTGGGCCGCATGTAATCGTTGTTAATTTACCGGCATTCGGCAAAATTGAGCTACTTATAATTTTGTCACCACTTATTGAATCATAACTCAATGTCAACAATCTAAACCCATTGTTTAGGTAATCCCAAATACCAACACCATAGTGATTTGATTTACCGAATCTTACACAATTGGAATAACCAAAATTCTCTAAAGTGTCTTGAATTTGAATTCCACACTTAAATTTTGTGGCATTGGGGATAGGATAAAAAGAATCTGAAGGCCAACAATTTGGAACTGGAACTTTCTTGGTCATCAAGTAAGACTTAAATAGAATACCCGATCGATTTGAATAAACTCCAGCATGATCGGCATAATACATCAAATTACCAGAAGTGTCTTGAATGAATGTGTATCGATTTGCTTGATGCACGCCAACAGGAATTAAAGATACATTATCATTATATTTACCTTGGTATAGCCAGGGCAATTCGAAGGGAGCATTATTTACAAATTGGGTATTTTTTGTGGTAAAATCGACATATCCGCTGTCAAACAAACGATACTTGTTATAATCAGATTGAGCAAATAAAAAACCAACATTAAGTAAAGCGAATAATACAATACTATGTTTAAAATTTGCGTACATATGATTACTAGACAAATATAAGATGCACTCAAGGAGTAATATCTATATTTATGTTGGTACCAGAAATAAAATTGTAATTAACGTTAAATCCAGGGTTACATCCGCCAGCTGTTGTAAGATAATTATTTACCACTAATATTGGTGGTATATAGTTCGAAAAATTAACATTGCCCAATGGAGTTGTTTGATCTGCAGGATCCAAAATTTTCAATCCAATGGGACAAGAACATGGCCCATCAACACATTTGTGACAGGTTATAGAATAAGGGATTGGGATATTTGTATTTGCAGGCACAACAAGTAAAAGATTTGGAGTACATTGAGGATTACCTGGAAATAAAACTTCAAAAATTATATCACAACCAGTTGTATTTGTTAAATTCCCGTACAAACATGGATCAGGATTACACGGCTTACAGGGAGTCCACTGAGCGTGGAGAGTAGTACTAACAAATGTCAAGATTGACATAAAAAAGATTTGTTTTAAGTTTTTCATTTGATTTTTATTTTACGTTTTTTATTTAAATTATTCAACTTTAGATACTTATTCAATATTTATATTTTTCACTAATAAATTCTTGCTCATTCATATATATAGGATCTATAACAAATTCACGATTAATCAAATCATATATTTTGAAACCTTGAACAAATTCATAATTCAAATTCCAAAGTTTAAAATAATCTGATTGAGTAATATTAAAATTCGTTTCATTCAAACCCAAAGGTGGACGATAAACATCCATATTATTCAAACGATCACAGAAAACAGGAATTACGAACTCAGAAGGAAATTCTTCTTCCACAATGATATTGTTAAAGTGCAAATAAATATGTTCAATGATTTTATCGAATATCTCAGGAATTGATATCCCAGCCACTTTAATTATTTTGATTTGAGAATCAAAAAGTTCAATTTTAAACTCATATATCTCTACGCTACCTTGTTTTCGTATAAAACTTTGAAAGAAATTAAAAAAAGGTTTAAATAGATATTTATCTATTATGGCATCTACTATTTTATCTTTCCCTTTATTTGCAACATAGCAACCAATAATTGTTAAATAGGTTTTTAAATCAACTTTTAAGAAGAATTCTACTACCAATTCGTATGCATTCCCTCCCCTACCCACCGGACGTGCTTTAATAAAATTAGAATATTCTATATCTAAGTCAGTCTTGAAATCAGAAATAAATTCAAAATCTTCTATTTCAAAATTGCTATAAAATGCATCATATCCAATTTTCAACATTGGCTTACCAATATCAGGAATATCTATTTTATGCGTCATATCTAATCTATCAAATAAGAAAAAGCAATTAAGTAAATTAATTCCATCTTGATTGATAGATTTATATCATCCCCAAGTATTAAGGCAAAAAAATCCGCCAGATAGTATAATTTGAAACCCTACAAATCTCTCAAATTTTCAATATCTAATTCCTTTTCTAATTGTTTGAGTCGTTCGACAATTGAGATTTGATTATTTTTTTCAACATCATAATCCGCATATATGAGATCATTGATATTGTTTTCTCCTGACAAAAATTCAGAAGATTTACTTGTAAGATTCTCTAGTTCCGGGTATTTATTATCCCAAAGTACAACATCGGCTTCAAAATTAAACTGCTTACAGACCCCAAAAGCCCGACTTGTCATATTACTACTTCCAATTATACCAAATATTGGTTCTTCACCTTTTTTCAAAATAAAAATTTTAGCATGCCATTTATAAGAAGCTGTCAATTTAGCATTTACACTGATGCCGCATGCAATCAAATTATCTCTAAATATTATATATTGAGGTTTCCAGATTGGATTATAAACTCCTATTGTTGTAACTGCAATATTGTTTTTCTTTAATAACTTGGCAAGGCCAGTTGAAAATGATGCAGAAAAAGAATTTTCTTGAAAAAATCCAGAGCAAAGTATAATGTTGTCAGCAATATGTGAATCAATAGCATCTAACATTAATTTTTGAAAATAGTTAGGGTAGCGTTTGTTTCTTAAAATAATCAACAAGCTCATTTATTATTTATTAAATTATCGAAGTAATTGAATTGACTGGCGTAAATACTTAATCCTTAAAACATTATTATTATCCCTATAGGAAACTTCAGTGACCACAATATAAACACCCTCAGGCACCTCTTGATTCTGAAATTTACCATCCCAACTAACATGATTACCAGACTCCGAAAATATTTTTTCACCCCATCGGTTATAAATTTCCATTTTCACATGGTAAATATTGAGTCCATGAATTTTGAACACATCATTTTTCCCGTCATTGTTGGGGCTAAAAGCATTTGGGACGAATATTAAATCTTCTATATTGGGGGGACATTCTTTTACAACTACAATTAAAGTGTCAACTTGCCAACAGTTTACACGAGACTTCAAGATGAGGGTATCATTTTCTTTCCCCCCAAAATCTAAATTTGAATTTGTACCAATCAACTGATTTTTTAGGAACCATTCAGCTTCATTCACCTTGCTTTTCAATGCGATTGAATCACCTTTACAAATTACATATCTCAATTGATCAATGGCCTTGTGTTTAGAATACTCCGAAATTTTAAACGTATCAATATGTTTACAGCCATTCATGTTCGATTGTCGGATGTAATTACCCGGCAATCTGACCTTAATCGTTTGATTTGTGTCATTTTGATTCCATAAAATATTGGTTCGATGGATATCGACATTTCCAAGAATCAACATACTATCTGCACATTTATTTAACTGCAAACGATTGGTTAATATCCCAAGTGAAGAATCTATCACAATGGAATCTCTAAAGACACATCCATTCCTATTTTTCTCAAGCCAATATAATCCTGGCTTATTTATTTGTAATGTAGCTGTTGTATCACCATTTGACCACAAAAACTTATCGGTAGCATGTTTTGATGAGCTCTTTAAAATTGCTGGATTGGAAATATCACATAATTTACCGGATTCTACAATTTCGAATGGGCATTTTAATTGAAAATAGGTCGCAATTATGCCAAAATTCAGATCTAGAGCATCATCGAAATAAGGACTGTTGGTGGGTATGCCTTTGGGCCAATATGGAGAAATTCTACATACGGAATCCGTTTGAATCCATTTGGCTTTAACAGTAATGTATCTGCCATTGTTCTTGCCTTTAAATTTCTTCGTTACTTTAAAGTAGTAATCATCCAATGTCCCCAATCTGCTTTTTATAGGAAACACAGTAATGGAATCAATTTCTTGTACATCCTTCCGATCAATGATAGCAATGGTATCTTCTTGCTGAGACGAACTTACACTTTGGGTTATGTAAATTTTAAAATCCTCGTAAGGATATTTATTTTTCTTGAAAAATTCTTGTTTATTGCTGATGAGACCATATTGTGTAATTAAAAAATTCAAAACATATAAACTATCTACCAAAAGCGGGGAATTCAATTTCAAACTAAATCCAAAATCCGATTTATCATGACCATTAAATCCAATTTCTACCGCACTGCTAGAATCTGAAGTATAATCTCCTCCAGGTGAAATCGCGTTGGGATATATACCAAATCTTGTACAAAAATTATGGCTTAGAGAATCCAAACCAACCACCTTTAGATTCTTGTTAAAAATCACAGGTAGCAATCCTTGATTATTGATGTAATTGGGGATTTTATAATAAACTTCTTGGGCTATGGAAGATTTTTGAGTTCGAATCAACTTACCATTAACAAACTGTTGAGCCTTTAATCCATCTATTATAAATAAAAACAAAAGGAAAGGGGAAGTAATGAAAATCTTCCCCTTTCCTTTTACTTTAATTGCTGCCGATATAAATTTTTTCAAAGTACTCCTTATTGTTAAGAAATAAATGAACATAGTAAACTCCATTATTTAAATCGACAGTAATTCTGAGGTCTTTAACATCTCCTTTTTTTACTATTTGGCCAAGATTGTTTTTTACAAAATAATTACCCTGTTGATTATCATTATTAATGATCAAAAAACCATTCTCTGTTGACCCAATTGAGTATGGCTTGTTCTGATCGGCAACTTGTTTAACCAAGTCCACGTTTTCAAATTTCTTATAGAAATTCTGAAGATCATTAATATTATTTCGTTCATCAGGAATAGGTGAAGATACTAAATCATCCTCAAAAAATTCACCATCTGTCGCATCACTGCCGTCAGCACCTTCTGTTCCATTCGGAATTCCGACAAATGGTGCATCATCGATAAATGGAATCTCCACAGTTTGATTACCACCTCCTGGACCTGATCCATTAGGTGAACCAGGTACAAATATAAGGACACCCGTAGTTTGATCACACACATGAGCTGTCACATAGGGATTTGCTAAATCATCATAATCCGTCAACCGACCCAAAGTTGGATTGTACTCATAGATTAAATGTCCACCAATCGAAAACAACTGTGTATTTACGCCATTCATTCCAACGGTCATTAACCCTGAAGTTAAACTTCCTGTTCCATTATAACTCATTAAAGAGGTATTGCCCATTACTTTATCCATAAAATCAATAAATAAATCATTTCGCTTCATCCGACATTCATATTTGGTCGTACACGAACCTGTGACTTTTGAATACGACAATAAATCAACACCATCCCAATAAATGGGACTTTGACTAGGATTGGACGTGCTAGAAATTTTGTAGACAGATCCACTAACATTCGAATAACTCACATCAGTAGCCATATCTTCTCCCAAATGTCTAAAAACCTCATTACAATCACAAACAACAGGAGGACAATATCTGTAAGGTGCAGCCAATGAAAATGCACCAGGACTGTTACAAGGCAATGTTGATAAAGCTGGAAAATAATTAGTTGGCCTTGGAGTTCTTGTAAATGTGAATTTAAAACCAGAAGAGCCTCCTTTTCCTCCTTTTCCTGCACCGATACTTACATACGAACTAAAATTACTGTGAGTTCCTCCATTCTTTTTTAATATCCATACTGTTCCACCACATCCTGCATTTCCTGCATCACCACCATTCCCTCCAGCACCACCATCACCAAACCCACCCATTCCACCGGAACTAACAAAATCACCTGATTGACAACCTCCATTGGCTCCAAATCCTCCGATTCCGCCTTTTCCACCATCTCCACCATTTCCGCCATTTCCACCATTTGTACCTTTTGAAATGAATCTTTTCTGAGAATTACTAAAACTCAAAGATGAATTTGCAACTTTCAAAAATAAAATACCGCCACCAATTCCAAAATCACCAGCATTCCCACCAGGAAATCCATTCTGTCCAATATATCCAGGAAAACCAGCACTTACATTTAAATAAGAAGATCCGCCTGTTCCACCAAACCCTCCGCCGCCGCCGCCTGTTGCAGAAAACAGTCCACAATTACCTGAACAACCCAATTGCAAATCATGATTCGCATAATTTGAATGCCCAAATACAAAATTTACTACACCTGTTGTGTTAGTTCCTACGGTACTCGAATTATTTGCAACACCGCCATTTAATCCTTTATTGCTTGCCCCAAATTTCTGTGGAGACACTGCATTAAGTATTGCTCCTGATTCACCATAGTAATCCTTAAAAAATGCTCCAGTATTATAAGGGATTGAGTATCCCAAATTTGCTGGAAAATCAACGCTTCCTCCATTCGATCCTAAACAACTACCACCAGGCAAAAATGAGGATGCAGCTACGGCTCCTAAACCACCAATTCCAATACCTCCGCCACTATTGTACTTAACATGAAATCCTTTACCCGAAACATTAAAATATCCACCGGACATTGAAAATTGATTTCCAACCATTACAGCTAGAACACCTCCTGTGCCCTTTGTAAAATCAAATGCCGGACACGTAATAATTCCTGCAGTTACTGTTAAATCCCAAAATCTACTAATTTTCAATATTTGCACAATATCATCAGCACCACCCAAAACAAAAGACGGCCAACTATTTGTATATGTTGATCCTAGAGTATATGGTTTAACGTCGACTGTGGAAGTAGTTGTTAGTGAAGTTGGAGCTGTAATCGTGCCTGTAGTAGTTATTTCACACATTGTGTATTTACCAGTAAATCCAGTACCTTGATGCATTTGAATTACCATCACCCAATCTCCTTGAGAAAAACTACCCTCAAAATTATTAATCGTTAATGTCCTAGTACTTGAACCAGAAGTCATTGAAACAACTCGCGCTCTATCTGTACATAGCACTTGGTTTGAACTTATTGTCGTTGAACCATGAGAAATCAAAGGCCAACCATTCATTTGACTATAAGCTTGAAGACTTTTTAAGCAAAAAATAATAACAAGTAATATTTTACTGTTAATCTCCACCCCAGAAAATTCCAATTTTGATTTAAAACCATCTGAGACATAGCGATTTTTCACAGAACAATAAATTCTGAATAATAACTTTTTTGTTGTTTGTTTCATATATAGATTTTTAATAATTTGAAACAAACGTAACATGCCAACATCAAACACACGTGATACATTTCTATCACCATTATAATTTCTTTTTTATTTCTTTTGTATTAAATTTAAACCAATTCAATATGACAACAAATCCTCATCACATTTCTTTAAACGAAGCATCAACTATGACTCATGCATACCAAAATGCACAACAATTTCAAGGTTTGACAATAGCTTGCATGATGGACAACAATTCTTATCAAGAAGTAATTGATCAGCCAGGCTGTGTCAATCTTAGAACTTATTTTGCCTTAGATGATCAAAATAATCTTACAATAGTCGTAGTAGGTGTTAATGCATTAGGCCAAGACATGGTCAATGGAATAATTTTAGAAAGATCAACTAGATGCTTGGTGCTATGTGATCACAACTCTCCACTTATGTAATGATTATTTATCATATCGCAGAGACTGTTATTCTGACTCTATTGATTATCCGTGTTGGATATTATCTCAAAAGTAACAGAGTAATTCTACGTGAAAATCTAGAACTAATTCTATACATTACATTAGTATTTATAGACAATTCTGTCAATTTATTTTTGGGTAACAATTCTTTATCTACAATTGTATTTGACTCAATTCTACCTGCCATAATAATATTACCTATCATTTTCCGAAGACTAAAATTAGGAATTCATTTCTTAATATTTACAATATTATCTCTTTCAACATTTTCTATAATTCTAAACAATGCCATATACAATTACATCTTATATTTATTAAGTATTGTTACTTTCATATATGAATTAATACATTTAGCAACAGGATCAAGTCGCAACAGAAAGAAAATACCATTGTACTTAATTTTTTTAGTCGACCTAATGGCAATTGTAATAGTACAGCAAATTGAAATATTAAATATCAAATGGGACAATTCCATTTTTGCAATAAAATCAGATTATATTGCGTTAACAATTTACATGACTAACCTAATTTTAACACATGTTTATATCAGGAGATACTTTACTACTTAAGTTAATAACAATTACACTTCCAGGAATATGTATTTTATTAGGCACAATTATTTATAGCTATAAAATTATTAACCGTTATTCAAAAACACTCAAACGACTATACAGCTGCAGCTTTAAGGGCGTTGACACCGAAAGAAAAAGAATAGCCTCAGAATTACACGATCATTTAGCAATTCATACTATCAGCTTCTATGAAGAAATTAAAATATTAAAATCCAGACTTAAAGGAAATGACTTAAATCACTTGCAACAGATTGAAACAAACTTCAATCTGTTTAAATACAAAACGCACCAAATTGTTGAATATATGTACCCAAAAGTACTTATTGAATTAGATTGGGAAGCAAGTTTCAAACAACTTGCGAATGAATTAACAATGGGAAGTATTAGGGTTCATTTTGAATCGTTCGCAAATACATCACCTAAAAACGACTGGTTATTTCACACATACTGGGCAGTCAAAGAAATAGTAACGAATGCAATCCGACATGGAGATGCTAAACAAATTCAAATAACCGCAACGGATGAAGACAATCTTTTTATTTTAGCCATTCACTATATGGCATCAGATGAAGCGATTAAATGGCATACAACAAAAACCAAATCCAAAACAGGATTGGGTAATACAATTATTCAAGATCGTTTATCAATAGCAGGTGCAAAAATGAAAGTTGAAATTACGGATAGAGTTGTCACTCAATCAATTACAATAAAAAAATGAGAATATTAATTTTAGATGATCATGAAGCCATTCAACATTTCCTAAAACAAAAAATTACGGAGATAGTTCCAAACGCCACAACCATTCACTGCTCAACAGTAGAACATGCTTCACAAGTCATTTCAGGATTCCCCAAAATAGATTATGCAATTTGCGACATAGAAATAAAATCAGGGGCAAACTTAACTATACCTGAACTATGTTTCAACAAAAATATTCCTTATATGATCTATAGTTCGCACGTTAACAAGGTATTAGTAAATGAATTAAAAGAACTAAAAGTAAATTGCTATGTTTCTAAAACTTCTAGTATTGATTTTTTAACAAAAGGACTTGAAATCCTGTTCACAAAACAAAACTATTATTGCCCGCTAGTTTACTCAACAATAAACTCTAAAGACGGCCTGAAAGAAACAGAAAAATTATATTTATCTAAAGGGCAAAAGTCCGTTCTTCAGGTAATGGCACAAGGATACAATCGTGAAGATGTGGCCAAAAAATTAAAACTCAAAAAATCAACAATCAACAATCATATTGCTAGAGCTAGAACAATTAACGACTGTGAGAATTTTGAAGAACTTATCAGACGTTACAAATTTTGGGACATGGATTCATAATAGTTTATTTAGAGACAGTTCCATTGCAAAATATTGGACAACAGTTTTCCGATTCACAAAATACTCAGTCCAAAACAATCTTCTAGAATAATCTATTAAATACTTTCTATAAATGATATTTTTATATCAATCTACTTTTGTATTTATTGTTTATTTCGAATTAAAATTAATTAGGCACACTGTTTTAATAAAAAAGGCCTAAATTAGTAAAATATAAAAAAGAAGAATCATAACAAACCTACCAATAAAGACATTTAAATTTAAAATCATTCACTATAAAAATGAAACAACAATTTTTAGGATTACTTATAACAGATTGGCTAGGTATAATCGGCGCCTTTGCATGGCTACCGCAAATCATCAAGTGGATTAAAGAATATTTCAAAAAACCAAAATTAACGATAGTTTCAGGAGAACAAATAGAAATTGGATTTACATCATTCGGACCAATAATCAATTTAAGTTTAGCCTTTTTGTCTGAAACAAAAAAAGCCTTAATACACAAATTGGTTTTGGAATTGGTTCATGAAAACAATGACACACAAAAGTTTTCTTGGGTATGGTTTGAAGAAATACTCTATTCAATGGACTTACCTGATTTGCAACAAATTAATACGAAAAGAAATCAAAATGCGATTGCAGTTAAAATAGGCATTGATGAATTGATAGAAAAAAAAATTGGATTTCAACAAAATACATTTAAACATGAATACAACAAACTATACAAACAGCTTTCAGAAGATGCTATCGAATTTTATCAAATAGGAAAAAATTCGGATGAATTAAAATTAACAAGTGCATATAGGAACCTCTCAAATTTATTAACTGATTCTTTTAATTGGAAAACGGGAAAATACAAGGTAAAAATAACAACCCATATCGCCAATGATAAAATTGTAGCACATCATGAATTGGATTTCACATTAAATTCACTGGATTTAAAACTACTTCATTCTAATATTGAAAATTGCCAATTAAACCTTGAAAAAACCTTTATTAAAAATGATATAGAGCTAAGACCATGGCAATGGGTAAACACAAGTAAATTATTGACAATAAACAAGTAAAACCACATTAAAAAAATCAAATATTAACAACAGCAACAAAAAATTAGATTATGATTTAACTAATGCATCAAACTGAGCAAATCTGTCTAAATTTTGCATTTGCTTTTGTGATTTCCAAAAACAATTATTGTTCCTTCAGGTTTGGGTGGTTGTCACAATACTATGATTAACTAGAATACAAATTTCTAAAAAATTTAAACAATGAGAATGAATGCACATACCGTTAAGCACAAAAATAAAAGGACTGCAAAAGGAGCCCGCAACCAAAAAGCGACCAAAGTAATCGCTACTCAAAGCGAAGCGGAAAATGTTGTGATAAAAACACCGACCAACCAGAAATCCGATGTAATTATTTATAGTCGAAATGGGAAGATACTGGAAATGAATAGTTATGTGAATCATCCGAGAAATACAAAAGGGTAAGAAGATGGGCCACAGATGTTTTATTTCATTTAAAACTGAAGATTCTAAGTTCAAAGAAGAGATTCAGAATAATACAAAAATTGACATGATTGACCATTCATTAAATGAAGCTATTGACTCAGATAATGAGGAATACATTATGCGAAAAATCCGAGAAGATTACTTATCGGATTCAACAGTTACGATACATCTTATTGGTTCGTATAGTTCTGAAAACATTGGAAAATATGAGCAGAGGTTTATTAAACGTGAACTGCAAGCTTCACTGTATAATGGAACTGGCAATACTCGCAATGGTATACTTGGTGTTGTTTTACCTCATGTCGTTGATTCTATTTTTCGAGGCACTTATCATTGCTCAAATTGTTCAAAATTACACAACTATGTGAACATAAACGATTCAACTGTTGTCAAGGAATTTAGTATGAATTACTATGTTCAAGAAGAAGATAAATGCAGTTGGAGTGAAGATGATCGATATTGTGTATTGGTTCAATGGGACGAATTTTTAACCGATCCTAATATGTATATTGATAGGGCTTTTGAGAAGCGATCAGAACCAGTTGCAAACAAAGTTAAAGTGTTTCCTAAATGAAAAAACAATCAATATATATGAAAGGTAAAATCAATTTTGATAGAGAACTAAAAGGCCCTGACTCCTATGAATTCTATAATGATATATCCAAGGAATGTCAACGAAAGTATCTTGGCCTAATGAAATGGCAATTATACTCTTTAATGCTAATCGCAATTATTTCATTATTTCCATTTGTTAAAGAATGGCCACATTGGATTGAGCAAACGAAACAAATAACTCTTGTCATTTCAATACTTGCCGTGCTTATATTAATGATTATTCAATATTCAAAAAACTATATGGAAGGGTGGCAAAAGTCTCGATTTTTAGCTGAAAGCATACTTAGTAATAGTTGGTTATTGTTTTTCAAGCATGAAAAATATAATCTTCCATTTAATGATGCTTTAGAAGCATTTCATAAAAGAATAAAAGAGATGAAAGAAGAAATCGATGTTAAACAATTTCTAAGCATATCCACAAAACCCAACTGTGATCAAGATATCCCAATCTGGGTGAAGGACAACTTTGATATTTCCATAAACGATAAAAAAGAATTTTACTTAAAATATCGACTCAAAGAACAAATCAATTGGTACCACAAAAAGGCTTCATGTAATAAACGGAATAGTACTTATTCATTCATTGGAGCAATAGTCGCTATGGGGCTTGGATTAGTTTTAACTATACTGGTAATGATTAATTGGATACCCAACTTATCATATTTGAGCTTTTTCACAACAGTTGCCGCTAGTATATTTTCATGGAAGCAAACGAAGCGATTTGATGAGTTAAAAACGACATACAGTGTTTCATCTGATGAATTGGATGATTTTCAAAAAATATTATCTTTAGATAAAACAAATGATGAGGTAAAGGAATTGATTTTTGACACTGAAACAGCGATAAGTCGAGAACATAAACTTTGGTTTAGTAAAGTAATTGAATAATTAGGATAAAATGCCACAATTAAAAACATATGATCTTTTTTTAAGCCATGCGTGGCGATATGACTTTGATTATTACCGGCTAGAGAAACTACTGAAAGCAGCACCTTGTTTTAAATATAGGAATTACAGTGTTCCACAGCATAAGCCATTGGTTGACCCAACTACTCCATCCAGTATTAAATTTTTAACTAATGAGCTTGAGCGACAAATAAAACCTGTAAACTGTGTCTTGGTAATGGCAGGGATGTATTCGACTCACAGTGAATGGATTAAGCGAGAAATAGATTTGGCAAACAAATTTAACAAACCTATAATCGGTATTATTCCATGGGGTAAGCAAAGAGTTCCTTTTGTTGTGCAAAGCGCTGCTCACGACATGGTAAACTGGAACACAGCCTCAATTGTAAGTGCAATAAGAAGAAATTCAATCTAAATATATGGGGTATTTAACATTTAGTAAACTGTCAAATCAGGCTTTTCAAGAAGCAGAGATCATAAATGAATCAAGAGGTTTCAGCCTTTCAGCAAGCAAAGTGGTTTTTTTGTCTTATAGACGAAAGGATAAGGAATATGTTAAGCCTATTGTAGATTTATTACATAGCCTAAAAGTTAATGTATATGTTGATTATTTAGATGAACAATTGCCGGATACGCCGAGTCCAAGGACTGCTTCATTAATAAGGGAGAGAATAAGAAAATCAGATAAATTTATTATGGTTTCAACTCCAAACAGCCAAGATTCAAAATGGATTCCATGGGAATTAGGATTAGGAGATGGTTTTAATGGATATGAAAATGCAATTATTCTACCTGTTACTAATAATACTCTTTTATGGGATGAGCAAGAATATTTTGAAATTTATGGCTATATTAAAGAAGCCGATAGTGATGATAAAAGAAAAACTGATTGGGCAATATTTTATCCAGATCGAAAAGCAATTTGGTTAAGTGATTGGTTAAAAAGTTAGATTAACTTCTTTTGAATAGACTGCTTCGACCCCAGAACCCACTAAATAATAAAGAAAAATGTCATTAATTTCAAATCCATTTTTATCATTATTGCGGAATTCAGCAAATAAAAAAGTAAAATCACAGTAAATCCCACGGAACTTTCAGTAATTCCATGGGATTTCTGTGGTAAAATCAGCTGAAAAAAGCGGAATTTTCGAGGTTTTCTAGGAATTCTATGGAATCATCATCGTATTCGTAAGAAATGATGAAGTCTGCATCCGCTACCTCTTCGACTTTTTCTTCAAGAGCAGTTTCTAATACTTCATTGAGCATTTCAACTAATGACTTTAAGTAATAGTGTCCCAGATGCGATTCCGTGTCGATAGCATAAATCGCCATGTGTGCTTCCACTTGTTCCCAAATCTTGGTTAAAGCTTTGTGATTGCGTTTAAATGATGCGAGATCTACTTCTATTTCTTCGTAATCGAATTTGGAGAGAATGGCACGCTCCTTTTCAATCCATACTTTTAAGGCATGATTGATTTTGCGCTCTTCCATTTGTTGCTGCCTGACGATGGCATCGTTCTGTAGGTGCTTCAGCTCCAATTCACGTTTGCGAAGTTCTAGCTCTTTGTCTTGTTGAGCCAATTTGCGCAATTCGAGTTCGTGCTCCAATTGCAATTTCTTTAAAGCGATTTCACGCTCTAGTTTGTTGAGGTCGTTGTTTTCCATGTTATTTTGATTTTTATGTTTGAGTGATTGTGGAGTGTTGGTGGCTATGGCAATCTGGTCAATGGGCAAGGTATTGCCCCCATTGCCTGATTGTCCATTAAGCCACCGAAACACGGTGCTTTTGCTGGTATTGAGTTCTGCTGCAATCTGCCGAATGCTTTTGCCCATTTCTTGCAGCTCATGGGCTCTTTTGATTAATGCTTGGTCTTCCATAAGTGTCTATTTCGTATGTTCATTTATTCATTTGTTCACTGTTCACTGGGTACCTCTTTGACTACTTTGCGGTACAATCCCTTTCCTGTTCGTTCAAATTGAGCACTTAATAAATAGCGCCTTACTGATGATGGGGACATGTTCAACTTTTGTCCCAAGTCCACTGCCTTCATCCAATTAAATTCTATTGGTAATGAATCAAAAAAGCGTTGCTGTCGTGCTTGAAGCTGTATGTGCTTGCTACCGTTCTTCATATCCGCTATCAGCATATTAGCATGGTACAAGAGTGTATTTGCAACATCCATGGAGATATTGATATCTACGGTTTGAATATTGATTTCAGTTAAAATCTTCCGTTTGGTGTGGGTGTAATAGCGAACGATGGTCAACACCATGGACATGCGAAAACAAATCAATCCTAAGCGGTGTATGGTAGCCAAAATGGGTGTCCCAGATTCTCGATGTGCTAGTTGTGTTAAGAATTTAAAATGCTGCATAAAACTCTCTTGCTGCTTCTGTATTAAATAGAGTTGCAGGGTTTCAGGCTGTTCTTTCAAAAACAGGTACATTCCCTTTACCAATTGTCCCACTTTACGAAAAATAAGCCCTGGGTCTGTCCCACGGTGGTCGAATACATTTCTAAAGGTTGGGACAGCAGGAAAGGAATAAAACATGAATCTGCTAAACAATCCATTTTCAGTATCAGGTATCAATCGAAATACCTGACCACGTGTCCCAGTGAGTAACACAGATAAGCGTGGGTGTTCCACTGAAAAGTGTTCCCGATTTTGTCGGCGTTGCATCTCCACGGGTTCATGATGAAATGCGGCACGAAGTACATCGCTAAAATTTCCCCAGTCTTGCGCCAGGGCATTGGCTAAAGTATCTGCTTCCGTTGAAAACAGAATCCCTGCTCCATCATTTTCACTGAGCGTTTGTACAACAGAACTTGCACTGTTATTCGCAGGAATGAAGAGTAATTTATAAGGAGGTTCTTTTAATGCAGCAACATCTGCATCTTTCTGTTTAATCTTCTCTCGTTTTAACTCCTCGAATTGTTGTTTGGCTAGGGATGTTTCTTCCAACAACATTTTATGAATTTCCATTCCTACCAATCGAGTCCAACTCAATACGCCTTTTCCTGAACCTGCTGGAGCTTCAATAAACGTGTACAGGTTTGGCGATACCCATTTGCGATCGTAAAAGCCTATTACATTCGGCATACACCCTGAAAGGACAGTGAGTGTGCCGAGCAATAGAATATCTCGCTCATAGGGATTCTGAATGCTTGTAAATAACTCTTTGATTGGGTCGGGTAAATTCTGATAAATAATATCGGGCAAGGTTGCGGATAACCGATCCTGATAACCTGGCAACAAGAATAATTCTTCTTCGGGCTGTGTGTTATTATTTGCTCTGTACATGATTAACGTTTTAAAGGTTTATCCTGTACATAGCGCAAGCCTTGCTTAAGAAGGTTACTTTGTTGTTCGTGCTTGCCAGAGTTTAACCACTCCTCTAAATCGCCTCGGCGAAATAGAATCTTCTTTCCATTCTTATAGAAAGGAATTTTTCTTCTACTTGTTAACGAGTACAAGGTTTGTTTGGCAATATGCAGAAACTCCGCAGCCTGTTCGGCATTGAGCACTTCTGCTTTCTGATTGTTCTCTGCCAATTCTGTGATGGCAGTTTCTTGATGCTGTTCTAATGCAGTCTGAACAGCTTCATTCACCAACTCTGTGATGAATGCTTGTAGGTGAGTAATACTTTCTTTCATAATGAAACATTTACTCACCCTGCATCAAAAAAAGAACCGTGCCACAATCTTTGGTTTCCTTTTTTTAGTTATCGATTTTTGGAGGGTTCATGTTGCTAAGAAACCACTGTCCCATAGTGTATCAAAATGATCCAAACTAGTCTACTTTTGCGTAGATAAAAATGTTACTGCGCAATTTCAAGAAAGCAAATTTTGTCTCCGTATCACGCTGACATTCAGCCAATTTGTCACTGACATTTTTCATGATTCTTGTTCATTATTGTCAGACTTGATACCCAATTGAATACTCTTCATCGCTTTTGTTTTCGTTGTATCCATTACCTTACCATAAATCTGTGTGGTATGAATATGTTTATGTCCCAACAATTTTGAAACGGTATAGATATCGGTTCCTTCCGCTAGTTGTAAGGTTGCAAATGTGTGTCGGAAATTATGGAAGGTAATCTTCTTGCGAATGCCTGCACGTTGCAACCAACGATTCAAATGCGCATAGTCGCGTTGAAAATTATAATCACCAAAAATTCGTTCACTGCTTTCTTCAAAGTTTCCTAGTAAACTCAGTGCTTCATCAGAAATAGGTAATGTCTCCATCGCTTTTGTTTTGCTTTGTGTAAAGCGAATGAACGAACCCATGCTTTCAGAGTGTTGAATTTGTTCGCCACGAAGTTTTACTACATCACCCAAGCGCAAACCAGTTAAAGCAGAAAACATACAGGTGCGTTTGAGTAAATCTGAATCTGAAGGCGTGTTGTAAAGTTTTACCAATTCCTCTTTGGTTAAAAACTCTCGATAGGTTTCAGGTTGTTGAATGCCTTTCACTGCATCAAACGGATTGCTCACAATATGACCGAACACCATGGCTTCACGCACCGTTGCCCGAAGCTTATTGTAATAGGTATAACATGAATTTTGCGAGATGCGCATTTTAGGTGAATTGATGCGAGTGGCTTTTTTCTCTAAAAACTCTTTGTATTCATTAATGAATTGTGGAGTGATATCACCGAAGCTACATTGCTCTTTACAAAATTGAAGGAAGGTTTTATACGATGCCACCCATCCACCATGGGTATTCGGATTGCCAATCCATTTGTTTACTTGCTTCTCATAGAATGGCAGGAAGTCATCAAACTGTGAACTACGTTTGATGCCGAACTTTCCTGCCAATCTATCGAGCTGACGATTGGCTGCAATGGAACGAGCCATGGTTTCCATGTCCTTGTTATGTCGCTTCTCCATCTCGTCTCTTGGGGGATTGTAGAGATACATATCAAGGTATTCCCACCGTGTAATTTTGCCACTTTCTGGGTGTATAATTGGCGGGTAGTGATCTAGGTAAAGACTAATTCTTCCTGTCTTTAGCGGACGCATTCTAAGTGTTACTCTCATATTTATTTGGTTTTTAATAATTTATCTAATTCTTCACGCAGGATTAATCGCCTGGTTCCTATGGAAAATGTTCGGATTTTGTTCACTTTTATCATTCGTTGAACAGTCCATCGACTCACTCCGAGCAACAAACCCACCTCATTTACGCTCAAAACCTCTCTAGCTTGAAGCATCACAATAGGGGCTGTTAATTGGCTTTTTACAAGTGCCTTATCTTGGAGTAATTTCTCCTGTCTTTTGTTCTCTTTATAGGCCCTGGAGGCACATTTGTGAGAGCAGTACAAGGTGGTGTTTTTACGTGCCAAGAACGCTTCTTGACAGAAAACACAGATTTTCGGAATTGGGTGTTTACTAGCAGTCATTGTCATTTCGCCTTTATGGTGCAGCGTGGTGCACGGTGGTGCAGCATGGTGCAGTGTGGTGCAATTTTTTTTGTTACGTTCTAAATTTGTTGCTGACATGTTACTCAAAAATCTGGCATACAGATGAGCAACAAAAAGGGTGCAAAATGCCCCAAAAGACGAAAAATGACGGATTGCCTAAAAACGCGAAAACCCTTGACTAGCAAGGGTTTTAGTTATCTTTTCTTATGGATGGTTGTCGATGCTTTTCGGCGTTTATTTGCCGATACAAAACTTAGAGAATATCGATCCAAGAATTTCTTCAACGCCAATCGTACCTGTAATACCCGATAACGCCCGAATCCCCTCGCGTAAGTGAAACGCCAATAAATCGCCCGAAAGTCCCGAAGCCATCCCGTCCAAAACATGTTGCATTTCAGTTGCGCAGTGACTCAAGGAATCGGCATGACGCACATTCGTCACTACCGTTTGATCACCCACATCGGCCAATCCGCCCATAAATCTAGATTCCAAGGCCAAACGCAATGCCTGCACCGAAATCTTATCCTTGGCCGATACAAACCAAGGCGCCTCCAACCCCATCGCCTCCACCATATCAATCCAAGGTTGTTGGCTAATCGTAACTGCCAAATCCACCTTGTTGCAAACCACCCAAACCCGTGAAGTTTTCTGCTTCAACATCATCAAATCCTGTTCAGCCTCAGACAAAGAACAACTACCCATATCCAACAAATACATCGTAGCACCCGCCTTTTCAACGTGCGAAAACGTGCGAGCAATGCCCTCCTGCTCTATCACATCCGTTGCCTCCCGAATCCCAGCCGTATCAATCAAACGCAACATAAACCCCTCAAAATTCAACTGCGCCTCGATGGCATCCCGAGTGGTTCCAGCAATCTCACTCACAATTGCCCTATCCTCATTCAATAACGCATTAAACAATGTACTCTTCCCCGCATTCGGTCGTCCTGCCAAAACCAACGCCAACCCTTTTTTGATCACATTACCCAAGGCAAAAGAGTCGCGAAGCAAAACCACCTCAGTCTGAATGCGCTCCACCAATAACTTCAATTCACTGCGCGATGCAAACTCCACATCCTCCTCTGCAAAATCCAATTCCAACTCTACCAAACTCGTGAAGTGCAAAAGCCTATCCCTTAGTGCGGCTATGTCCTTCGAAAAGCCCCCTTTTAGCTGTTTTAAGGCCAAATCGTGGGCGATGCGATGCTCCGACGCAATCAAGTCGGCCACGGCCTCCGCCTGCGCCAAATCAAGTTTGCCATTCAAAAAAGCCCTTTGGGTAAATTCCCCTGGCTCTGCCAACCTCGCACCCTTGTCCATATACGCACGCAACAAACGCGAAACAATGTATTCGCTTCCGTGCACCGAAACCTCTACCGTATCCTCACCCGTATAACTCTTGCTGCCCTTAAACAATGTAATCAACGCCTCATCCATCACCCCATCACCATCATACATCGTGCGCAAATGTGCCGTATGTGTAGGTTTGTCGGCGACACCTATTTTCAACAATTCATCCGTTAGCTTTAACGCCGATGAGCCCGAAACCCTTACCACTGCAATGGCACCAACTCCAGCAGCCGTAGCCCGTGCAACAATCGTGTCGCTATGAAATAAATCTTGATTTGCCATTGCCTTTATTAAATCTATCTCTTATCCCGAAAAATCTCTTTAAAAGTTAATGATTTTCAAAAATTAATAGAGGATAAAAATATTAATACCCCACAAAAATAAAGAAAGCCCCGCAGAACCTGCGGGGCTTTCTCAGCTTTATTCTAGTTTTAAAAATTAAGGGGCTTTGCGAATCACGTTCACTGAACCATTTACCTTGTTAACCTTATCTTTTCCTTTGAATTGATATGTCAACTGGTAGAAGTAAGTTCCAGATGGAACTTCAGCACCATCGTTATTTACTTTACCATTCCACTTCACTCCTGGATCTGAAGATTCAAATACGCGCTCACCGTAGCGGTTATAGATGCGTAATTCAAACAAAGATTGACCTGCAATTGGAACGCGGAATTCATCGTTCTTACCATCACCATTTCCAGGTGTGAATACGTTCGCCAACAAAATGAATTGGTTTACATAGACTGGCTTACACACTGTATCCTTACATCCTGTTGAATTGGTTACTTCTAAACAAATCCAGAAAGTATCAGTACCACTGTAAGAAGCACTTACAACTTTATCACTTCCAGCATAATCAACAATCAAAGGCTCTTTGGTCAATTTGATATTGCTCTGGTGGTTGTAACCCCAACGCCATTGTGTTCCATTGACATCAGTTCGCGTGTAAGTGTAATCCGGTGTCTTGGACGAGTCAATTGTGAAGTTCGAAACAACAGAATCAACAAGGAAGATGATATCGCCCATTACTGTAGGACACCAAGGCCTTGGATGACTAGGATTGTAGTCCGCGAAGTGCGATACCCTGATCCGACCTGGTGTGTTAAATCTCCATGCCATCTTTTTCTTATCTGTTGTAACCGTATCTACCTGACCTGTACTCAAATTCTCGAATCTCCATTTGTACGATTTCAAAATTGTATCTGAATTGTCGGTGAAATAGTTACTATCACCCACACAAATTGCCATCTTGAGCACTAATCCTCTCACCGAATCACGTGGCAATACCGTTACGATAAATGCTTTCTGTGATGGGGTATCAGGGAATGTCGCAGGACAGAATTTGCGGATGTTTGGAGGCAAGATTAATGAGTCATACTGCTGTAGGAAAACATAGTATTTGCCTGGCTTAGTGTAAGTATGAGACAAGAATTGATCTTTCTTGTTATCAATCTTTCCATCACCCCAGAACCATGTCCAATCAGATTTGCTCGACGCCGTATCAGTCAAATTACTAAACTGTATGCTATCGCCTTCACAAATTGTGACCTGATTACCTGCTTTTGTGGTGAATTCAAACCTAGGACGTGGTCCAGGAATCAAAATCCAACGACTAAACGTATCCTCACAACCTTGGTCTGTCTTCAAACGATATTGAATTTTGAACCATCCGTTACGGGTGTATTTGTGTCCAATACGATCTGGCAAACCAGATTGATTTGACGCAGCCCTCTTGAATAAGTTGTTAGAAGAATCACCCCAATCAATATACCATTCTTTGATATAATCACACTGCATTGGTGTTGGACCATTACAGTTCTTCATCGCCCAACTACAAGGGTCGTGCATTATTGAACTATCAAAGAACTCAATTGCTGTATTACAAGAAGGAACCGTCACGTTCAAATTGAACCGAACATCCAAACGAGTAATGAATAATTTACGGGTAACTGTATCCATACAACCGGTACTATCACCAGCTATGTTTCTAAAGACATAAACTCCTGAATCATCTTTGTAATACTTAGCAACGGATCCACCGCCTCCCAAATCAACCCAAGGAGAAACAGCTGAACCTACACCAGTACCACCCCACGGCTGACCACCAAAGATTGTGATTGGCTTACTTGCATCATCATCCGCTTTGTTCCAATCCCACTTAGTGAAAGGCTCGCGGTTTGGTTTACCCTGCGCAGTTTCGGCCTGACGTGTTGGATCTCTCCAATAGTCTGTGAAATCCCATGTTCCAAAGTTGATTGGATCTGGGTGGAACATTTTATACTTAGGCAAAGCCTTCAAGGTAGTTGCCTGATCTTGACAAATGATACTATCTGGCAATTCCAATTCCATTGCAAAACCAACCAAGACTGGGAATGCAGCAATGTCATCACACTTTCCGTTAGATGAGGTCATTGATACGCTCACCAAGTGATATCCAACCCACTTAGGTATAAAACGATAAGAAGGATAATCAACACCACTCACTTTATTAATATCGGTAGGACGAATTGTTGTATCGCGATAATGCAAAATCGTCATACTATCTTTATTCGGAATGAAATAATAGCGAATGAACCTACCAAAACCAGTGGTATCAATACAACCATAAGCACCTGATGATGGCTGACCAATCACACCTTTGTTATTCCAAATCATTTGGGCAATCTGAGCTGGTGACAAAGAGAATGGATCAAACCCACGGGCATCCAAACGCTCTTTCATTCTATCCCAAACAGCTGATACGTCTGCACCTACTGTCCAAGCACGAATCTCAGCAGTATAGATAGTATCTCTCTTAGTGATTTTAGTATTTCCATCATTCCAAATGTCCGTACATGGAACCTGCACTGGATCTTCTCCACCACGGGTTTGAACCACATAGTTATACAAACGCTTAGGATTTTTTCCAGGTATTTGTTGGTATCTGAAATAATCTTCTTGAATATAACGGCGCCATCCTCTTGAATATGAAGGACTTGCGTTGCCCGTTTCAAACGACCAACGAAGTGACTTAAGATCATCTGTTTTGGTCTTATTGCCAGGGATAGGTCGAACGATTACTGGATCTCCCTTACAAATCTTACGAATACCTACAGAGTTTGGCTTTGGAATGATTACCTCAAATGCAGGATCAATCATTGGGAAACAAGCAAACTGCCTGTACCACTGCGTATCACTACAAATTGGACGATCTTTGGTTGGGGGAGAAAAAGTACCCGGCTTGCGAACACCATTACCTACAACAATACCTACTGTAATACAACCACTCGGATCACACACCTGAGACGCAGAATACTGCTTAGAATATCTGCTTGGTGGATTTCCCGCCATTTGATATCCTGGATATGGAGGTCCTGGAGGACGTGAACCTGGACTCAAACTACTCAATGCAACCCAACCATTTGGATTACAAGTAGAATCAAAGTTGATTTCAACCATTGAGAAAGTACATCCTGGCTTCAAATCACTCAAAATAAAGGTGATACCATATTGTGGGTTCTTCGCACCCAAACATTCAATCGCATCTTTCAATAAACCCGATCCAACACCACCCGCATTCGCATGAAGCATCGCCAACTGCTTTGTAGCTTCGCTTTCGCACTTCATTGGATGACAAGTGTCTTTATGATTCAACTTAACATTGTTACACTGAGGAATCTTTGAATAATATAAATCGCGGTATCGCTTGTAATCAATGATGTAATCAGTACCATAATTCAAGCCATTGAAACGGCCCATCTTAGACATTAACAACATCTTTACTTGTGTAGGCTTTTCACCCTTCGCCAATCGAATTTTAAGCAATGGCAAAGGCAACGTATCCCTACGTGTATACGCATAGAAATTATAAACAATAGAATCCGTCTTGCTTGTCAATCGGATAATGTCCTTATCCTTAGCCAACACTGTCTTTGGTCCTACATATAATGTCTTATTAATATAAACGGAATCTTTTGAGCCCAAAGTAATCGTAACAGAATCCTCTACCAATCGCTCCCCGATTCCCTTCATTTTATAATAAGGCGCATACTTTTTAATTGCATTCTTATACTTTGTAGTCGCTGCAGTTGCAGAATCCGCACTGGTCTTAGGAACAAAAACAATGGTATCCAATACAACCCACAACGTATCTGATGCCCAAACCTGAATCTTTTTACAAAGACCAGTTGATGTAATGAAAATTGCATCTTCCATTGGAGATGTCTTAAATCTCTCCAACAATATCAAATCCCATGATTTGTAGTAGTGCGTTGGCAATGTATCACGAGAGTACTGACAGTTTACAAAAACGTTTTTATTCCTAGTTACATCCGTAGTACACTTTGGTGCATAGGTATCACTGAAATCCCAAAGTCTAACAGCACAAACACGCTCACGCTTTAAGTAATCATTTCCACCAGCCGGTGCAATTGTTCCGCCTGCATAAACACTCTTGGTACCATTTGAGTTTTTCTCATTTCTCAGAGGCTTCTGCCAAACTTGTCTTGGAGTACCATTGGCATTCTTTTGGAATGTGTGACCTAACGTTCCATTCCACTTATAAAAAGTACTATCATCATCCGTGAAGTCACGATCGTTATGATAGAAAGTTGAGAAGTTCTTAAAGTGAACCGTATCCATCACATCCTTTGGGCATTGGAATACCTCAAATTCTGCCAAACGATTTCCTGAAACTTCAATGGTTGAAACAGGACCCAATACGATGATGGTATCATACGCTGATTTATTACCACAAATCGGGTGCGAATATGTCAAATTGATTAAGAAAGGCCCGAGTCCAGAGAAACCGTGACTTGTATTCCAACTCTTGTTATCAAAGTTCTGTGGTCCCGTGTTTGGATCACCAAAGTTCCATAATAAACCGGTAGCACCCGCAGGAACCTGGTCTACACCAAAATCAATCTTGGCATCAGATATACAAGCAGAATCTTTGCTGGCCCAAATTGTAGCTTTCGACTTAAATACAGAAGCTGCCGCCGTAACCGTAAACGAGTCTTTACAACCATCTATCGTTTCAATAACAACTTTAGAATTATAAGTACCCTGACCATAGAAAGTCTTTTTAATTGTTGGACCCCAATCCGAAGTGGTAGAACCATCACCCCAATACCAAGTGATTTTCTTCACCTGACTCTTGTCGATCCGAGAAATATTCTGAATGGTTGCCGTTACACTATCACAAGCTACAGGCTTATTACTCGTAAAACGCGCGCCAATCTTTTCACGCACTTTCACCGCACCTGTCAACTTCATTGTATCCACACAACCCCACTCATCCGTTACCTCAACAAAAATGTCGAAACTTCCACCGCGCTCATCCTTTACCGAGAAACAGAAAGTTTGAGGCATCGTTGGCTTGGTGTATTCAAACAATTGACCATCACTTACCAAATAACGAATCTTCGCGATTTTAGAACCATTCTTATTGAAAGAACTATCCGTAAAACAGAAAAGGTTCTTTTCAAAACACTGTTCGTACAAGTTTTGCAATTTCAACTTGATCGTTGGTGCCGTTCTTACCACCAAATTCAACGTAGAAGTACACTTGGTACCATTGATTGTTGTGATGTACGTAATTGTTTTGTTCCCCGCTGTTTTGAACGCAAAATTCAAGTTTTTCAAACCTGTTTGCGTACCTTCTCCGTTAAAATCCCAGTCATGGGTTGTACCGGCCGCTTCTCCATAAAAACTCACTGGAGTTCCTACGCATGGGGATCCGTTGTACTGGATTGTACACTGCGCCGCAGTGTCGCCAATCATAGCAAATGCTGCTACTAAAGTTAGTAGTGCACTTTTCATTATTGTAATAAAACCTTTCATTTTAGGTGAGTTTGCTTTGTGTAATCGGTCAAAAATAGAAAATTTGGGCCAAATTCCCAAGGAGTTGCCCGAATTATTTGGGTCCTGTGTAATATTATGAGTAAAATTCATATTCGATTTTTAAAATTATGGGGTTGCTTTATAAATTAACTTCACGGATTTTCTGGCATACTTTAACGATTTATCACCGCTATATTTGTAGGATACAACTACGCGATAAACACCTTCTGGACAAACACTTGCGCCACAAAGACCCTTCCATCTTGCATCGTAGTTGTCCGACCTAAATATCAATCGATTGTTCAAATCAAAGACGCACATGTCGAACATTTGAGGCTGTGCCATCCCAATATAAAATTCTTCATTAAATCCATCCCCGTTGGGTGTAAAAACATCAGGGACAAAAATATCTGTAGCATCACCCGCCGGCGAAATACTAACCGAAACTCGCTGACTGTCTCTACAAATCATAGAATATCCTCTGTCGTCCAAAACCCAACGCTCATTCAACATCCTAACAACAAATGTCCTTGTATGACCTACCCAATATTGATGCGAAACCCTTTCAACACCCACTTGATCGGTTAACATTTCCGAACGCTCACCGTCGGCCCAATCAACCCGCATTTTTTCATATTTTCCCTCAATACCCAATGAAACAATCCCTCCAACAATATCGGCGATGACCGGCTTCCACTGATTTGCATACTTTTGACATGGGTTTGAATTCCCCATTGCCACTTTTGTAGGTCGGCCAAACTGATTTGAATTATCTGCCGGCACTTTAACGGACATATCACTCGATGAATTTCCCCGAGGCACATTCGATGAATTTTCTATGCCCGACCCACCATTACCGCCCCCGGAATTTTCCACTCCCACATTATTTCTCACTCCAACATAATTCTTTCGAGGCACTGGAATCGTCCCCCCATAAGTGGCAACATCATCTGATTTATCCGGAGAAGTCGTCCTTGCATTTACAGCAGAAGAACTATTTCCAATTTCAGCGTTGGTCTTAGCCGATGAACCAGCACTCTTATCCGAATTATTATCAATTCCCGCGGCTGTCTGATCCAAATTCTTGTCGACCTCCGACCGTATCCCCGCATTCACATCTTTCAAAGGGTTGACAGATCCGTTGCTGTTCACAATAACCGATACCACAAGGACCGCGGCCACCACTGAACCAAGTATGGCAAGGCTAGCCTTTGCCGACAATCCAAAAAATGTCTTTCCAGCACTTCCCACAACATTTCCCAATCCGGATTGAACGCTCTGTTGAGATGCGCCCTGATTCAAACTTTGACCTTCTGTTCCCGAAGATTGCAATTGCTGAACACACTGCTCAAATACCCCTGTAGGAGGCGTAACACCCGCCGAACCCAATTGGGAACGAAAAAGCTCATCGATATGTTTCAACGAATCTTCCATCAATTCCTTTCCAATTTCGCTTGAAGCCATTTGCGGGCTTTAAACAGTTGTGACTTACTTGTATTCTCCGAAATATTCAAAAGTGTGGCAATCTCACCATGCGAGAATCCCTCTATGGCGTATAAGTTAAAAACAGTACGATATCCATCCGGGAGTGTGCCGAGCAATCGCATCAAATCCTTAGTTTCTAAGGGTTGAGCAGCATTTACATCACCGCTTAAACCAAAAGCATTTTCAATATCTGTAGTAAATTTGGCTTTGTTTCTCTTCAACTGATCCAAACATGCGTTTACACCGATGCGTTTCACCCAGCCTTCCAAGGATCCTTGGAATCTGAACTCTCCCGCTTTCTGATAAAACTTTACCATGGTGTCTTGTAACATGTCTTTGGCATCGTCTGAGTTACCCATGTATCGCAAACAAATGGCATATACCGTAGGGGCGAAAAGATCGTACAACCCTTGCTGCGCCTTGCGGTCTCCCGCGATACACTGTCGCAACAATTGATGTTCTTTTGGCTCCTGTTGATTTGTCATTCGAAGTTAACATGATCCAGATTTCACCTAAAGAAGATTATATCCCCCCATTGGTTGTCTGACCGTCTAGTTTTTTTTCATAATTGATTTCACCAACCCATAACTCGCATCCATCAGTATGATTTTGGGGTTTCCATTTCTCTCAATACTATACATCGCATCCTCTAAAACCTTCACCATTTTCCCAATCACCTCATGTCCCAATTGCAGTGTATTGAATTTGTTCACGAAATCCAATTCTGGACCCTCCCACAATCCTTCCGACCCGGAATAGGGTACCACCGCGCAAGTTCTAAGCACTTGGATCCCATATAGTAAGAACGATTTCACGCCTTCCCTACCTAGCGACGACATATCATCGCTCCAAGCAAACGCATCGCCCATTTTCCGTTTAAAAACAATCGTCATCCACTGTCGCCAAGCATCCAAATGCGGATTCGTCGCCTCCTTACCCAATTCCCTGGCCAAATGATAATTGCCTTGAGCGACTTTAGCCAACCGCTGCGCATCCGATTCCGCGATATCATCTCTAGCAACAAGCGCTTCACTCAAAGCGGCATCTTCGATGGGTGCCATCCTAACGAGTTGAGTTCTCGACACAATCGTCGATAATATATCGTCCACATCCGAACCCACCAACAAAAACAAAGTTCCCGCAGGCGGCTCTTCTAGAATTTTTAGAATAATATTGCCTTCTTGGCCCAAATACTCGGGCAACCACACCAAACTCACCTTCATATTGCCTTCATAGGCCTTCAACGACAAATTTTTGATGATGTTGCGAAGTTCTTTGGTTGGAATATTGCCTTGCTTATTTTCGGCATTGAGTTGCTGCATCCAATCGCCGTAGCTCATGTAAACATCGTCTTTCAGCGCCTCACGCCACTGAGGATAAACATCAGAGCAAGCTTCCATCTCTCCCTGTTTCTTGGGAAAGGGAAACGTATAGTGAACATCAGGGTGAGTAAACGATGATAGCTTTCTGCAGGTTGGACATTCCCCACAGCTATCCAATTCTGTACGATTTGGACACATCACAAATTGAATATAGGCCAATGCCAACGGCAAGCCGCCACTCCCTTCTGGCCCCAACATCAACTGCGCATGCGGGATCCTGCCCACGGCAACGCCATGACGGAGCCTAGCTTTCACCTGATCCTGCCCAATGACATCTTCAAACCTCATGCTTTTCGCAACTGCCTCCTTCGCAAAAACCAATATCCGATGCCCGAAAAGGTCACCACCAAAATGGCAATAAACTGGCTGTGCGATAGCAGTCCGTTGAAAACAAAACCTCTGGAGATATCGCCGCGATAGCCTTCCGTAAAGAATCGACCTACGCCGTAGATTAAGGCATAAAAGAAGAACAACTGTCCGCCAAATGTCTTCCCTCGCTTTTGCATCCACAACATCATTGCGATGCTAAAAAACACGATTCCCGAATCCCATAATTGTACGGGGTATAACGCCTCGCCCAAGGGCTCGGCATGCGACTTCACATCATTAAAAATTATCCCATATTTAGGATTCACACAAACCACGCCATGACAGCAGCCCGCCAAGAAGCAACCCAACTTACCAAAGCCATGTACAAAAGCACCAGCGATGCCAATATCATCCATCTTATCCCAAAAATCCCAACCAATCTTGCGCATCCAAACCCAAAGCATCGCCAGGGTGACCAGAAAAGAACCATAAAACACAAATCCATTGCCTAAATCCCCGAAGAACTGATCCATCCGCGACCAATGTCCGGCAGGGTCTTCCAAGAAATAAAAAAACTTTCCGCCTATAAATACGCCCACAAAACAAATCAATATCACCGTGCTTATGCTATCTGTATCCATCCCCAATCTTACCCGGTTCAAATACAAATGAAAAAATGCAGCAACAACGCCTACCAAAATACAGAAACCGTATCCATAAATCGTTAATCCAGCAATATGAAATAGTTCAGGCTTCATTCTTTACAAACCTAAGTAAATCAATCCGATTTTACCCTTGCAAATTGGCACGAATCAATGCGGCCATTTCAGCCAAAGACGACTCATTAGGATGCAACTTTTCTTTGGTAAAATTGATATCGCCCACGGTTTGAAGAGGGACCAAATGAATATGGGCATGGGGCACTTCCAATCCAATCACCGCAACACCAATCCTCTTGCAAGGAACAGCCTTTTCTACTGCCTTTGCAACACCCTGGGCAAATTGCCAAAGCGCGGCCATCTCCGGGCCAGACAAATCAAAAATATAATCCACTTCGCGTTTAGGGATTACCAAAACATGTCCCATCACCAGGGGCATGATATCCAAAAATGCCAAATGATGTTCGTCTTCACAGATACGATGACAAGGGATTTCACCAGCCACAATACGCGAAAACAACGTTGCCATCAGATTAAGCGAAAATCTCTAGAATCTCCAATTTCACCGTACCGGCAGGAACACTGATATTTACAGTTTCTCCAACAACTTTCCCCATCAAACCTTGTGCAATTGCACTTTTGATAGAAATTTTATTCTCCTTTAAGTTGGCTTCGCTTTCCGATACCAAACGGTACACAGCTTCCTTACCCACATTGTGATTCTTCACACGAACATTTAACATAATGCTCACTTTGCTGGTATCAAGATTTGAAGTGTCCAAAACCCTAGCGTTAGCAACCATATGTTCCATCTGACTGATTTTGTATTCCAGAATACCCTGCGCCTCTTTCGCCGCATCATACTCCGCATTCTCACTCAAATCCCCTTTGTCACGCGCTTCCGCAATGGCAATGGTGATACTAGGACGTTCCTCATGCTTCATCAAATAAAGCTCTTGCTTCATTCTCTCTAAGCCTTCCTTTGATACATATTGTATATCGCTCATCGTTGGTAGTTTTTAAGAAAAAATGTGCACCAGCGTTAGCCACTGATGCACACTTTACAAATATATAAAAATGCTTGTATTATTCGGCAGTTCCTAAGCCAATGCGCAAACCAAATGAATGCACACCATTAAAAGGATTTGTTGCCCTGTATGAGTAATCTAAACTAACTTGATTGCCGTCTTCACCTACCGCAAAATCATAACTGATACCTGCTTGAGGACCCGTAAAGGCGGAAGGACGTACTTCACTGTCAAAAATTCCCTGCTGATAAACAAATCCACCGCGCAATGTCAAGAATTCCTTATATGCATACTCACAAGCCAATGTCAACTGGTTGGCAGTATAGGCAAAATTCGTAAATCCGAATCCAACAGTCAACTTATTGTCGTATTGATTGGCGTTCTTATCCAAACGGATATCGTAAGAAGCAGCAATGTTCAACAAGGCTGGCAATTTGATCTGATCCACCTTCACCTGCACAGTTTTAGTAAACGTACCATTATCCAAAATCGCCTTGTAACTCAATCCATCGCCCGTATGAGTCATGTCGGGTCCGATGTTTTTCATCGAAATACCAAACTTGAAGTCATCCTTCTTCATACCACCCTTGGTAGGACGGAATGTGGTTACGTATTGAACACCCGCATCCAAAGCAACACCAGAAGCGCTTGCATCAGGAATACCCTCCGACACAATCTTTGCCATAACACCTGCAGAGATGTTATTACTGAAGCTCTTAGAATAGGCCAGTCCAATATTCGACATATTCACTCTAAAGGTACCAATACCTCCGTAAGGATTATCCTCTGTAGTGATATCAATGGGTTTAATGCTGTATTGCATTACAGAAATACCAAAGGTACCTCCTTCGCCGCCTTCACCCATTTTCTGAGCCAAAGCAACACTATTAATGGCAATCCCTGAACCCATCAACCATTCTGTACGAGCGAATACCAATTCGGTGTTATTCTTGAATCGGTCCAAACCTCCAACGTTCATGTACATGGCTTCTGCACCAGATATCTTACCGCCATTAGCCCAACCCATACCACTGGATCTCGCCCAACCATTGATGGTCAACTGAGCAGCACCTGACTGTCCCTGACGTTCAGGATTACCACCAAAAGCAGTTCCTACAAATCCAACAGCCATCAAACTGGCCCAAAGTATATTCTTTTGTTTGCGATTCATCATTCTATATTTTAATAACTGTCCAAATCAATGGCATGCATAATACCGTACCAACGAATAATCTTTTCACCCAAATCCTTAGTCTTCACATGGATTAAGTATAAACCACTGGCAATAGGTACATTACTTCCGTTTTTCAAATCCCACTCATAGTAAGTATTCACGTCCGCCTTGTTAACTCTGCGAATCAAATTACCCGCCATATCATAAATTGTAATTGTACAATCTGGAGGCAAATTGGTGATTTTAACACGAGAATCAATTGGAGAGTTTTCATATGAACTATATCCGCGATAAGGGTTCGGAACAACATTCACCAAGTCCAAATTCTTCTTCCCAATTTCATTGCTCACCTTAGGTGCGATGCTCGCCGCATCAAATTCATACATCGGACGATCATTGTTGATCGCATTACCTGCATTGTAAGTAGTATATGCCTTGCGAATGTTAATCTTGATCTTCACATTGGTTGGAGGAACATTGCCATTTTCCATCTTGAAACCCGCAGCCATATAGGTTGGAATCACCCACATTGCTTG
>Ga0078894_10000074_pt1 | contig 57079 bp, 52 predicted proteins | sample LauGreSu1BDMLBSD_2_FD_67506 | JGI IMG/M metagenome (GOLD analysis project Ga0078894, IMG submission 67506) | Freshwater lake microbial communities from Lake Michigan, USA - Su13.BD.MLB.SD (version 4) (version 4) | ecosystem: Environmental > Aquatic > Freshwater > Lake | place: Lake Michigan...
GTGGCAACGGAAATTATGGTGGAGGGAATTTCGGCGTATCCTATTTTTATTGCCCACCAACACGAAGTAAATGTGGGTGAATTAATTTTAGACAAAGATGAGCTGAACACGAATTGGACCATTCAGGCGTCTACCTTAGAAGAATTTGTGGAAAAAGGAATCATTAAACCGGACAAAAAGGAGAACTTTATCAAGAACTACAAAAATGCCCATCAGTTCATGTGCTTATTTGTAATTGTGCCCGAGGGTGCCAATTTTGTATTCTATCCGTATCCAAAATCCTGACAATTGCGTAAATTCATCCAAACAAAAAAAGATGAGCAATCAAAAAGTAATCATCCTAACTAAAAAACAGATTCAGCAAAAGATTGAGCGCATGGCTTATCAAATTCTGGAAGACAATTTGGATGAAAAAGAAATTGTATTAGCAGGCATTGTCAGTCGCGGTTACACCCTGGCGCAACGTTTAAAAAAAGTATTGGAAAAAATTTCTGCGCTTCAGGTTAAACTCATCAAAATTGAATTGGATAAAGACAGCTCGCATTTGCAGGCTAGCTCAGATATTGCCATTGAAAATGTAAAAAATCAGGTGGTTATATTGGTAGATGATGTGTTGAATAGTGGTCGTACCCTGGTTTATGGCCTCGGCGTATTTTTGAATATTCCTCTTAAAAAATTAAGAATTTTGGTCTTGGTAGACCGAAGCCACCGAAGCTTTCCGGTTTCACCCGATTTTACCGGATTGCAATTGGCTACTGTATTGAAACAACATGTTCAGGTAGTTTTGGACCAATCTGGCGAAGATGATGCGGTTTATTTGAGTTGAGCTGCCTCAAGGTAAAGCAGTAATTTATCAGCTGTCATATCCAATCCGCTCACCATCATGTTTGCTTTCTGATAAAATGCCTCCCGTTCGGCTAATTTGTGTTTAATAAAAGCCAGCAAATCCTCTCCTTTTCGATTGCCTAGCAAAGGCCGTTCAGTTTTTGCTTGTTCTAAACGAACTGCAAGAGCCTTCGCGGCAACATGAAGATAAATAGTCTTCCCTTCTTTGTTCATCCAATCCATATTGTCAAAAAAGCAAGGCGTACCACCGCCAGTAGAAACCACTAAATTTTCTTCTTTCTGGGTAGTATGCAATACCTCTTGCTCCAATTTTCGAAAACCATCTTCGCCCAGCGAAGCAAATAATTCGGGAATGGTTTTTCCGGTATAGGCGCACATTCGTTCATCCAAATCGGCGAAAGTATAACCTAGTTTTTGAGCAAGTTTCCGCCCCAGCGTAGTCTTGCCGCTTCCCATAAAACCAATCAAGAAAATTTTCATTGCTGAATATACTTTTGGGCTAAATCCTGGTAAGAAGGGAAGTTACGGTAATGCCATTTCTGAACAACTGAGCCGTCTTTCATGAGCAAGATACCGGGGTTTGCACGTACCATACTCTTCAATGGAATCGCATCAGCATAATAAAAAACAGCATTCCATTTTAACTCATTTTTCAGCTCTTCCGCAGCTGCTGGCGAACTAGCAGTAAGTATCAGGGTAGGGATTCCGTTCCGGACTGCTGATTTAATGATGGTTGTGCTGATGCGGCTAAATGCCTCCCGATTACTGGCATTCAAATCGTAAGCAACCAGCCATAACTGGTAGCCGGGTTTTTGCAATAGCGCTTGCGTAACATCCTGACCCGATGCATCTACCAATTTGAGGTCTTTAATTTTAGGTTCGAAACCTTTTTTTATGAGTTTTGATTCCGGCTCACCTTTAATTTCCCAATTCACATCTTTCCAAATCTCTTGCTTGAGGTATTCCTTATCGGTCATATCCTGCTCGGCGCCTGTCTGCTTGTTTTTTAGGTGATAGGTAATCTGGTATTCATCTTGTGGTGCTCCCGGCGGAATAGTCATTAAGGCTGGAATATTAGCACCTACTTTGTACGGCAGAAAATCGATAAAGGGTAAATTAGAATAGGTAAATACGCCAATGCCAAAACTGATCAGCACTAGAGGTCCAATTAGAGCAGCCTGCATGGCCGGACGATCAACTATGGGCTTAATTTCGCGACGGTAAATAAACAGAATAAGAATGAAAGCCAACAAAATGAGGTCTTTACCAAACGACTGCCAAGGTGTAAGCGGGATGGCATCGCCAAAACATCCGCAAGAAGTAACCACCTCAAAAAATGCAGAGTAAAATGTTAGAAAAGTAAAGAAAACGATTAGACCCAAAAGTCCCCAAATAACATGTCGGGCAAATAGGCCTAGAAGTAGTGCTGCTCCAAGAATGATTTCTAGTCCGCAGAGAAAAATAGCTATCGCGGTAGCGTAATCGTTGAAGAAAGTAATGTGAAATACTTCAAAATACTCTTGCAATTTGTAGCCAAATCCAAGCGGATCGTTGGCTTTAATTAGTCCAGAAAAAACAAATAACAGCCCAACAAAAAAACGGCTGAAAACGGCACTAAATTTTTTCATCCTTCTCGTTCAGTTTAATCAATGCAAAAACCGAATAATTAAGCATGTCCTGATAATTGGCTTTAATACCTTCTGAAGCCAGGGTTTGACCCTGATTGTCTTCTATTTGCTTTACGCGAAGTATTTTCATTAAGATGAGGTCGGTAAGTGAGCTGATGCGCATGTCTCGCCAAGCCTCACCATAATCGTGATTTTTAGCAAACATCAACTCTTTCGTTTCCTGCACTTTTTTATCAAATAGCAATTCAACTTCGGGCACCGAAAGCTCGGTTGCGGTATCGTCTCCCAACTCAGATTGCAAGATGGCAATCACACAATAATTGATAATGCCAATGTATTCTGAAGCAATGTCTTCGCCTACCTTCGATACTTTTTTTTGTTCGATGGTGCGAATGCGTTGTGCTTTGATAAAAATCTGATCGGTAATAGATGATAAGCGTAGAATGCGCCAAGCGGTTCCGTAATCTTTGGTTTTTTTCAGAAACAAATCCTTACAAACCCTGATAACTGCATCGTATGCTACTGAAGTATCCTGAGCCAAAATGTCTTAAATATTTGATTAATCGCTGAAATAATTGGTATTTTGCCAATAATGACGGATAAAAATACGGTTTTTGCCGAAAAGACCACGCTAAATCTTCGGGGTAAATTACTCGATTTATCCACACCGCTGGTGATGGGTATTTTGAACCTGACCCCCGATTCTTTTTACCAGCCTGAAGGCCGAAATGGACAACCCGCTTTAAATCAGGTACTCAAAGAGGCGGAGCAAATGCTCAAAGATGGTGCGTCGATATTGGATTTAGGTGCTTACTCCTCCAGACCGAATGCCGAGCATATTTCTGCTGAAGAAGAATCACAGCGATTATTGCCGGTACTAGAGGCCTTGGTAAAAACATTTCCAGAGGCTGTTTTTTCGGTCGATACCTTCAGAGCTGAAGTGGCAGAAAAGGCTATCGAAGCCGGAGCACATATCATCAACGATATTTCGGCCGGAGAACTAGACGAAAACATGTTTGAAACAGTGGCCCGATTGAAAGTTCCCTACATTTTGATGCACATGCAGGGCACGCCTCAAACCATGCAGAATAACCCGAGCTACGAACACGTGATTCCAGAAATAACGGATTATTTCGTAAAAAAAATTCAAAAACTTCAGGATTTAGGGGCCTATGATATTTTAATCGATCCCGGCTTTGGCTTCGGGAAAACCCTAGAGCACAACTATGAAATTTTGGGGAAATTAGAGACTTTTAAAATGCTCCAAGTTCCGTTGTTAGCGGGAGTTTCACGTAAATCCATGATTTACAAAGTACTTGGCGGAACTGCATCCAATGCCCTAAATGGAACTACGGTTGCCAATACCATTGCCCTATTGAAAGGTGCAAAAATACTCCGGGTGCACGATGTAAAACCGGCAGCAGAGGCTGTAAAAATCTTCAACACCATGAACAGCCGGATTTAAAACCTTATTTTAGTGAGCAATGGAAAACCTCGACGTTAATTTTCTGCAAGTACGCTTTTTGGATATCGTGGATATCTTGCTGGTTGCCCTTATTATTTATTACGTATACAACCTGATCCGAGGAACCATTGCCGTAAATATTGTTGTTGGCTTAAGTATCATTTATTTGGGCTATTTGCTGGTTCAACAAGCCAATATGCGCATGTTGAGTGAGATTTTAGGCGGATTTGTAAGTCTTGGATTTTTTGCGCTAATCGTAGTTTTTCAGCAAGAAATCAGGCGATTTTTGCTCTTAATCGGTAAGAACGCAACTGTACAACGCAACAAATCCTGGTTTTCTTCTCTTTTTGGAAGAAATGAAGAACTGAATACCGATCATCAAAGTCAGATTAAACCCATCATGGATGCATGCCAAAGTATGCAAAAAACCAAGACCGGTGCACTCATTATTTTGGCTAAATATTTCGAAGAACAGCACCTGCAAAATAGCGGAGAAAGTCTGGATGCAGCGATATCTAAACGCCTACTGGAAAGTATTTTTCAAAAGCACAGTCCGCTCCACGATGGGGCGGTAATTATTGCCGATAACAAGATCAAATCAGCGTCGTGTATTCTACCGCTTACGGACAACGACCGTTTGCCAGCAAATTTTGGTTTAAGACACCGTGCCGGAATCGGGATTTCGGAAGTAAGTGACGTATTGGCAATCATCATCTCCGAAGAAAGCGGAGAAATTTCGTATGCTAGGCAAGGAAGAGTAAAAATGAAACCGAGTATGGCCGAGTTGGAACGGCAAATACAAAAGTATATCTAACAGAAAAGCCCCGGATTCCGGGGCTTTTCTAGTTTAGCAATATTGATCAAATGCTGCGGTTAAATTATCCGCGATGAGGTCTGCACTCCGACCTTCAATTTGATGACGTTCAATCATGTGCACCAATTTACCATCCTTAAACAAGGCAATGGCTGGCGACGATGGCGGGAATGGCAACATATGCGCTCTGGCTTGGTCTACCGCATCTTTTTCCATACCGGCAAATACAGTTAACAAGTGTTGAGGTTTTTTGGCATGGTTCACAGCCATTCTCACGCCGGGGCGAGCATTGGCAGCCGCACATCCGCAAACCGAATTAACCACTACTAAAGCTGTACCACCGCTTTGCAGGGCAGCATCAACCTCAGGAGCAGATTTTAACTCTTTAAATCCCACCTTCGTCAATTCTTCACGCATGGGAGCAACTAAATATTCTGGATACATATTTCTAATCTGATTATTTTACAAAAATAACAAAAGCAGCATGCAATTTGGCAGGTTCAATTCGTTAATTGACATAGCACTGACTTCCTAAATAGGAGATTATTCAGTAATTTTGTAGCTCAAACTTAAAAAACAAAAACTATGTCATCAGTAGAGACGAAAACTTATGTGCCTTTCAAAGTAAAGGACATCACTTTGGCCGATTGGGGTCGTAAAGAAATTGAATTAGCAGAAGCAGAAATGCCAGGCTTAATGGCCTTGCGCAAAGAGTACGGTGCTTCTAAACCGCTAAAAGGTGCCCGCATCGCCGGATGCTTGCACATGACCATCCAAACCGCTGTTTTAATTGAAACTTTAGTTGAACTAGGTGCCGATGTTACCTGGTCATCTTGTAATATATTTTCTACCCAGGATCATGCCGCTGCTGCTATTGCTGCTGCCGGAATTTCTGTTTATGCCTGGAAAGGCATGAATGCCGAAGAATTTGATTGGTGTATAGAACAAACTTTATTCTTTGGAGAAGATCGTCAACCTTTAAATATGATTTTAGATGATGGAGGTGATTTAACCAATATGGTTTTCGATAACTACCCTGAATTGATTTCAGGCATTAAAGGTTTATCTGAAGAAACTACAACCGGAGTGCACCGTTTGTACGAGCGCATGAAAAATGGCACCTTGCATTTACCTGCCATTAACGTAAACGACTCTGTGACCAAATCTAAATTCGATAACAAATACGGTTGCCGCGAATCGTTGGTAGACGCTATTCGCCGTGCTACCGACGTGATGATGGCTGGAAAAGTGGCGGTTGTAGCCGGTTATGGCGATGTAGGTAAAGGTTCGGCCGACTCATTGCGTAATGCTGGAGTTCGTGTAATTGTTACTGAAATTGATCCAATTTGTGCTTTACAGGCTGCTATGGAAGGTTATGAAGTGAAGAAATTCGCCGATGCCGTAAAAGAAGCAGATATCGTGGTAACAGCAACAGGTAATTGTGATATTGTACGTGGTGAGCACTTCAAAACCATGAAAGACAAAGCCATTGTTTGTAACATCGGTCACTTCGACAATGAAATTGACATGGCTTGGTTGAACAAAACCTATGGCAATACCAAAGTAGAAATTAAACCACAGGTAGATAAATACACCATCGATGGTAAAGATATCATTGTATTGGCTGAAGGCCGTTTGGTAAACCTGGGTTGTGCTACCGGTCACCCATCTTTTGTAATGTCAAACTCCTTTACCAACCAAACATTGGCTCAATTGGAGTTGTGGTTAAATACAGATAAATACGAAAACAAAGTTTACACTTTGCCAAAGCATTTAGATGAAAAAGTTGCGCTTTTACACCTCGAAAAAATTGGTGTAGAACTGGATGTTTTAACGCCAGAACAAGCAGAATACATCGGTGTTGCGGTTAACGGACCTTTCAAATCAGACGAATACCGTTACTAATTTGTGATATAATTTCTAAAAAAGGGGCAACGTTTGTTGCCCCTTTTTTATTTAGCCCAAAATCGGCAATCTATACTATTCATTCTTACTGAGCGTTATAAGGACTAATGAAGAAACTCTGAATTAGCTTAACCTATTTTAACACTCAACCTATGAAAAAGTTTTATTTAGCCTTATTACTGATCTGTTGCACCCAACTAGTCTCCTATGGTCAAGGCTACAGTTTACTCAACAACAGCAATTATTCACCGGTAAATTCGGTGTTTTTTAACCCGGCAAAAATTGCCGATTCTAAACAAAAACTACAGTTCAATCTCTTCTCCTTAAACATGTATATCGCCAATGATTATGCACGAATCAAATCATTCGGTGAAATCATTAAAACTGTACAAGGACAGGGAGAATTCAATCAAATTCTGGAAGTATTACCTGAAAATGGGTTGAATAAAAACATGGATTTCGGTCTCGAAACCCGACTGCCTTCCTTTGTAATCTCCATGGGAGGTAATCAAAGTATGGCGTTAACCAACCGGGCAAGAGTTTTATTCAATGGGGATGAAATTTCAGAAAAATTAATGCCCATTTTGATTGACGGCTTAGCCAAAACAGATCCTACCACACTTTCAAATGCGCAATTCGGATTAAGCTCAACTGCCTTTGCCGAAACAGGACTGAGCTATGCCAAACAATTTAATATTGCGGGTAAACATGGGTTCAAATTTGGTGTTTCGGGCAAGTACTTGTGGGGAGGTGGTAATGCCCAACTTATTAATAACCATACTAATGTTGATATTGTCGAAAAGCTTGTGGTTTCACCAGGTTATACTACTATTGTAACCAATGGTGTAGATATTGTTGCCAATGTTTCGAACAGTATTTTACTTGATCCTGCCAATAATAAAATTACTTGGAACACCATTGCTAATGGCCGTGGACAGGGTTTTGGAGCAGACTTTGGATTTGAATACGAATTCAGACCCAAATTTGCGAACTACCAATACGAAGTGGATGGCAAACAACTGACCGATCACAGCATGCCTCGTTATGCATTAAAATTGGGATTGGCCGTTACCGACATGGGTTCTATCACCTATTCCAAAGGAAAATCCATTGCTTTGTTAGATAACACAATAAATAAAGAGTGGACAAAGTCTCAAATCGACAATTTCAACTTGGCCGATTTAGAAGGTTCATTGAATAATGTGTATCCAGGCAAAGTTAGTTCTACCTTAAACTACAGGGCCAATCTGCCCAGCCGTTTAAACATCAACGCAGATGTCAAGGTTGCAAAGAATTTTTACATTGCTACCAATTACATGGGTGCACTTAGCAAAAGTAAGGGCGTTATCGACCCTACGGGCAGATTAATTTCCATTGCACCTCGTATCGAAAAACCCGGATATGAAATCACAATTCCTGTAACGTACTCTTCCCGCTTTAACAAAACACATGTGGGTATTGCCAGCCGTACCGGAGGCTTTTTTATAGGCACGGACGATATTGGTGGAGCCATTGGCTTAGGCAAATGGACTTCCTTAAACATCTATGCAGGACTCAATTTCGCCATTGGCAAAAAACGAGTTTCCGACAGAGACGGGGATCACATCAGTGATAAACTAGATAAATGCCCTAAAATTGCAGGACCGAAAGAGAACGACGGTTGCCCTTGGCCCGATGTGGACAAAGATGGCATTCCGGATAAAGATGATGCCTGCCCTAATCTGGCAGGTCCGGCTTCAGCCCACGGTTGCCCAGATACCGATGGTGATGGCATTTCAGACCAAGGAGATAATTGTCCCACCATTCCTGGGCCGATTGCAAGCCAAGGTTGCCCGGATGCCGATGGAGATGGCATTGCCGATAAAGAAGATCTATGTCCAACACTCCCCGGAAGCCGCGATGCCAAGGGCTGTCCAGATCGTGACGCAGACGGCATTCCTGATCGCGAAGATCTTTGCCCTGATCTACCTGGCACTGTTGCCTTAAGGGGTTGTCCAGACCGGGATAAAGACGGAATCGCAGATGCCGAAGACCGTTGTCCGGATATTGCAGGAACGCTTGCCTTGAAGGGATGCCCTGATCGGGATAACGATGGCATAGCCGATGCCGAAGATGCTTGCCCGGACATTGCCGGACCGATGTTGAGCAAAGGATGTCCGGATAGTGACAATGATGGCATTTTGGATAACGAGGATAAATGTCCAACCTTGCCAGGACCTGCCTTGTTCAAAGGTTGTCCGGATACCGATAAGGATGGAACTCCAGACAGTGAAGATGCCTGCCCTAGTGTTGCCGGACCAGCCATCTTCAAAGGTTGTCCCGATCGCGATGGCGATAGTATTCCGGATAGCGAAGATGCATGCCCGGAACTTCCAGGACCAGCCATTACCAAAGGTTGCCCAGATAAAGACGGCGACGGTATTGCCGATAAAGACGATAAATGTATCGATCAAGTTGGACCAGCATCAAATGGAGGTTGCCCAATTCTGGAAAAACCAACTTTAACCAAGGTTGAAGAGAAAATCATCTTCAAAGCCGTGGCAGATCTTCAGTTTGAAACCGGAAAATCTGTAATCAAGGCCTACTCTTACGACAGTTTAGATGAGCTGGCTGTTTTGATGGTTAAACGTCCGGAATTAACCCTGATCTTGTCTGGCCATACTGACAATGTGGGTAAACCTGCATCCAATAAAGTGCTGAGTTTAAAACGTGCCCAGGCCGTGAAAAACTACTTGATGGATGCCGGTGTGGATGGCAGCCGGATTGCAGCGGTAGGTTATGGTAGCACCAAACCGATTGCCAGCAACAAAACCCCACAAGGCCGGGCTAAAAACCGAAGAGTAGAATTTAAAGTTAATTAATCACTACATCTACCTACGTGCAAAGCTGCCTCGAATTCGAGGCAGCTTTTTTTATGTCATAAATATAGACCGATTACCGTCTTGGTTTGTTAATTTTGAAGCATGACTAAGCTTTCGGTAAATATCAACAAGTTCGCTACCATTCGTAATTCTAGAGGTGGAAATAATCCAAACCTGGTTCAGGTAGCACAAGATGCCGAACGCTTCGGAGCACAAGGTATTACTGTGCATCCACGGCCCGATGAGCGTCATATCCGCTACCGTGATGTTTACGATTTGAAAGCCGTTGTTAGTACAGAATTTAATATCGAAGGGAATCCTAAAGAAAAAAAATTCGTAGAGCTGGTGCTTGCAAATACACCCACGCAAGTGACACTGGTTCCTGATGTTAGCGGACAGTTAACCTCCAACCATGGCTGGAACACCGTTGAACATCAGACTTATCTTCAAGACATTATTGCAGAATTTCAGTCTGCTGGAATCCGGGTTTCCATCTTTGTTGATCCCGACCTGAAAATGGTGGAAGCAGCCAGTACAACTGGAACCGATCGGATCGAGTTGTACACAGAAGCTTACGCCACAAATTTTCAACAAAACAAAGAACTGGCCATCAAGCCCTACCGGGATGCTGCTTTATTGGCACAAAAACTTGGTCTCGGATTAAACGCCGGTCACGACCTAGACCTCCACAACCTCCGTTATTTTGCTCAAAATATCCCTGATTTACAAGAAGTAAGCATTGGTCATGCCCTGGTTTGCGACTGTCTTTACCTTGGCATGGAGAACACGATTCAGCGTTACCTCCGCCAGCTGAATTCGAATTAAAATTGTGTAAAAATTTTACACAAAACAGCACAATTCACGTGCTGATTTCATCGCATTCAAAACCCAAAATAGTAACTTTGCTGCATCAAAAAATTTCGCAATTTCCATGAGCATCAACGTAAACTACCAGGAAGAATTTAAGAACAGACATATTGCACCCGATGAGCCTTCTACGCAGGCCATGCTTAGAGCGGTTGGCGTACAGACAATAGATGAGCTGATTGAGCAAACCGTTCCTGCAAATATTCGTCTGAAACAAGGCTTAAACCTACCGACACCGCAAAGTGAGTTCGATTATTTGAATAACTTGAAGCAAACTGCGTCTAAAAACAAGGTATTCAAATCGTTTATCGGGCAAGGTTATACCGACGTAATCGTTCCTGGTGTTATTCAGCGAAATATTTTGGAAAATCCGGGATGGTATACCCAATACACCCCATATCAAGCTGAAATTGCTCAAGGACGCTTGCAGGCTCTGTTGAATTACCAAACCATGGTACTCGACCTAACAGGGATGGAAATTGCAAATGCTTCGTTGTTGGATGAGGGTACAGCCGCTGCAGAAGCCATGTTTATGCAGTATAGCTTGCGTAAAAACGAAGATGCTAAGGTGTTTTTTGTATCTGAAGACGTTTATCCTCAAACCATTGATATTCTACGTACCCGTTCGGCACCTTATGGTATTGAACTGCGAATTGGCGATCACCGTACCGTTGAATTAACGGATGAAATGTTTGGCGCAATTGTTCAATATCCTGCTGGCAACGGTAGTGTTTACGACTACCGCGATTTTGCCCAAAAAACACAACAAAAAGACATCAAACTTACCGTAGTTGCCGATTTGATGAGCTTAACCTTGTTGACGCCTCCCGGAGAATGGGGTGCGGACATTGTAGTAGGTTCATCGCAACGTTTTGGTATCCCGATGGGATTCGGCGGACCACATGCAGCATTCTTTGCAACTAAAGAAGAGTACAAACGCTCCATGCCGGGCCGTATCATTGGTGTAACTATCGATTCTGCAGGTAATTATGCCCTGCGTATGGCGCTACAAACCCGTGAGCAACACATTCGCAGAGACAAAGCAACCTCAAATATTTGTACCGCTCAGGCTTTACTGGCCATTATGGCCGGAATGTATGCTGCTTACCACGGGCCAAAAGGACTGAAAGCTATCGCAGAACGTATTCATGGTTTAACTGTGGTATTGGATAAGGCCTTGAGAGAATTAGGTTTTGAGCCCAAAAACAAGCATTACTTTGATACTCTAAGTGTTGATTTAGGCAATTTGGTGGATGCAGTGCATGCCGAGGCCTTAAATCATGAAATTAATTTGCACTACCAGGGTTCAATGGTGAGCATCACCATCGACGAAACTACCCGTTTAGAAGATATCGAGATTTTAGCCAGAATTTTTGCCAAAGTAAAAGGTAAAACGGCCAATGATATCAATATACAAGCCCTTTCTGCAAACCTAAACGCTCAATATCCAGCCGAATTGGCAAGAAAATCAGCCTACCTGACTCACCAGGTGTTCAACTCTTACCATTCAGAGCACGAGATGTTACGCTATATCAAATCATTAGAAGCCAAAGATCTTTCGCTTTGCCACTCGATGATTGCTTTGGGTTCTTGCACGATGAAACTAAACGCTACTACCGAAATGATTCCGGTAACCTGGGCGGAGTTTAGTAAGATTCATCCATTTGCACCTGCAGATCAAGTGGGTGGTTACATGCAAATTTTTGACGAATTGAACCGCTGGCTTAGTGAAATTACCGGCTTTGCAGCCATGAGTTTGCAACCAAATGCAGGAGCTCAAGGTGAATACGCCGGTTTGATGGTGATTCGTGCTTACCACATTGATCGCGGAGAAGGCCATCGTCATGTAGCTTTAATTCCATCATCAGCACACGGAACCAATCCAGCTTCAGCGGCTATGGCCGGCATGCAAATTGTGGTGGTGAAATGCGATGAAGCCGGAAATATCGATCTAGCCGACCTGAAAGCAAAAGCCGAGGAACACAGCAAAAATCTTTCTTGTTTAATGGTGACTTACCCATCTACACATGGAGTATTTGAAGAGTCGATCATTGAAATTTGCGACATTATCCACCAGCATGGTGGCCAGGTTTATATGGATGGAGCCAACATGAATGCTCAGGTTGGTTTAACCAGTCCGGCAGCTATTGGTGCCGATGTTTGCCACCTGAACTTGCACAAAACCTTCTGTATTCCGCATGGTGGTGGCGGCCCGGGTATGGGTCCAATCGGTGTAGCTAAACACTTGGTGCCTTTTCTACCGGGACATAGTGTAGTTAAAATTGGTGGAGAAAAATCCATCCCTGCTGTATCTGCAGCACCTTGGGGATCTGCTTCTATCTTGTTGATTTCTCATGCCTACATTTCCATGATGGGTGGCGAAGGCCTTACGGAAGCTACCAAAATGGCTATTTTGAATGCGAACTACATTAAAGCCCGTTTAGAGGATCATTATCCGGTTTTGTACTCGGGAGCAAACGGACGTTGTGCACACGAAATGATTTTGGACTGCAGGGCCTTTAAAAACATTGGTATTGAAGTTACCGATATAGCGAAACGTTTAATGGACTATGGCTTCCATGCGCCAACCGTTTCATTCCCGGTTGCCGGAACATTGATGGTTGAGCCAACTGAATCTGAGCCTAAACACGAATTAGACCGTTTTTGCGATGCGATGATTGCCATTCGTCAGGAAATCGAGGCGATTGAAAAAGGCACATCAGATGCAAACAATAACCCATTGAAAAATGCTCCACATACCGCTGCTGTAATTAGTGGCGATAACTGGGATCGTCCATATAGCCGCCAACAGGCTGCATTCCCTTTACCTTATGTGGCTGCAAATAAATTCTGGCCATCAGTTGGTAGGGTTAACGACACCCATGGCGACCGTACACTGATTTGTGCTTGCCCGCCAATAGAGGCTTATGAAGAGACTCAGGTTGCCTAAACAGAGCAATTAGATAAAAAACCTGGGGTTTTGCTCTGGGTTTTTTTATGTCAAGACGAGGTCAGAAATAAAATAGATGTTTAAACATTTAATTTTTAAAACTATATTTGAGTAATTAATCAATAAACTGAAAAATGAAAAAATTAATCTCAACCTTAGGTATCGCAAGTATTGCATTGTTTTCCATGTCATTTATGGCTCCTATTAAACCGAGCAATTACAAAGTAGACACCCAAAAATCGCTGATTTCTTGGAACGGTAAAAAAGTTGCCGGCGAACACAGCGGAACCATTAAACTAAGCTCTGGTGAATTGAGCTTGGAAGGTTCAAAATTGGCTAAAGGTTCATTTACTATGAACATGAACAGCATTAACTGTACCGATTTACAAGGCGAATGGGCCGATAAATTGGTGGGTCACTTAAAGGCTGATGATTTCTTTGGTGTAGAGAAATACCCTACCTCTACTTTTGTGATTACCAAAGTTAGCCCTGCAGCAGCTGGAACAATTAACGTTTCGGGTAACCTGACTATTAAAGGCATTACCAAGCCTTTAAGTTTTCCTGCAAGCCTCTCAGTAAAAGGTAACACAGTAACTGCATCGGCTAAAGGTGTGAAAGTTGACCGTACCAAATACGATATCCGTTATGGTTCGAAAAGTTTCTTCGACAGCATTGGCGACAAAGCCATCGATGACGAATTTACTTTGGATATTACTTTGGTAGCAAGTAAATAAGTTAGTTTATAGTTTGTTTAGAGAGCCCTGTTCGATAGAGCAGGGCTTTTTTTATACTATATGAAAACCTTGATCATCAAAAGCAACCTTACTGGTGGCTTTGGTCTTGGCATGGTAATACAAACAAGTCCAACCTTCAGCTGCGGCACGCTTGCCATAACTTTCTCTCAATTCCATGGCAAAGCGTGGATCAAAATCGTATTTCGCCATAAATTTTCGAATCAACTGCTCTGGTTCAGGAAGCACATCGCCTCCAAAGAAATACGTTTCCCCTTCTTCTCGAATCAAAAAAATCTGATGAAACTCCGTATGTCCCCCAGTTTGCTCAAACGAAATCTGGGAATTTAACGCTCCGCTGCCTTCTACAAAACGGATACAACCGCTACGCTGTACAACATCGAAAATGTTCGTATCGTACGATTTGGAGGGTTTGCTGTACGCAGCCTCCCACTCCCCTCGCTGAATAACGTATTCTGCATTGGGGAAACTAATTTCTAACCTACCCGACACTTCATTCACCATACCACCCGCATGATCAAAATGCAAGTGCGACATCAGGACCAAGCTAACATCTTCGGGACTAAACCCTGCATTCCGAATGTGTTGATGTAAAAAAAGTTCATCCTCTTCATCGCGGTAGCCTAAACCGGTATCAGTTAAAATTAAATCGTTTGTGGTTTGCACTAAGAACGGACGGACATGAACAAATAAGGAAGCAGGTCTGTCTTTCGGATCGTGAATTTGAGGATCGAAAGGAATAAATTTCTTACTGCTGTCTACCGAATAAGAACCTTCGTATAAAGGGAAAATCTTCAATGCTGAATCTATTTAAAACTTGGCTTAGCCTACTGTTTTAAGTATATTTAAAGTCCTAAAACGTTGGCAAAGATATGCAAAAAAGATGGGTGGAAAATCCTGTTGATCAACCGGAATTATTGGCACAACTTCAACAAGCTTTACAGATTGATGAGGTGCTTGCCCGCTTGTTGATTTCTCGTGGAATTCACTCTTTTGAAGAAGCCCGCGAATTTTTTCGACCCGAATTAGGTCACCTTCACGATCCTTTCCTGATGCAGGATATGGAAAAAGCTGTCCTACGTATTGAGCAGGCATTAGCAAATGACGAGAAAATTTTAGTTTTTGGAGATTATGATGTGGATGGAACTACAGCCGTTTCGCTGGTTTATTGTTTCCTTCACAAACTCCACCAAAAAGTAGATTTCTACATTCCGGACCGCTACCACGAAGGCTATGGCATTTCTTTCCAAGGAATTGATTATGCCGAAACCCACGGATTTTCGCTCATTATTGCACTCGACTGCGGCATTAAATCTGTTGATAAAATAGATTATGCTCGTGAAAAAGGTATTGATTTTATCATTTGCGATCACCATTTGCCTGGAGAGGAACTTCCAAAAGCAGTTGCAGTTTTAGATCCCAAAAGGGCAGATTGCGGCTATCCTTTTAAAGAACTTGCCGGATGCGGCATCGGTTTTAAGTTGGTTCAAGCTTTTGCCGAAAAAAATAATATCCCCTTTGAAGAATTAGAAATTTACCTCGATTTAGTTGCCGTAAGTATTGCTGCCGACATTGTACCGATTAATGGAGAAAATCGGGTTCTAGCCTGGCACGGCATGAAAAGGCTGAATGAAAAACCCTGTGCCGGACTGGAAGCATTGATGGAGATAGCCGGTAGAAAATCGAGTTATACCTTGTCGGACGCTGTTTTTCAACTCGGCCCACGAATTAATGCTGCAGGACGCATGGCCGATGCCAAGCATGCTGTCAAATTGCTCATCAGCCATAGCAAGGAGGAGGCTTTGAAAAAGGCCAGGCTAATCGACATGCAGAACGAAGAACGCCGCGGACACGATACGGACATCACTGAGCAAGCTTTAGCAATCATTCAAGGCAACCCAGAATTGGTGAATCGAAAAACAACGGTGGTTTTTAATGATAGCTGGCACAAGGGGGTGATTGGTATTGTTGCCTCCCGACTAACCGAAACGTATTATCGGCCAACCGTGGTGCTCACCCAATCCAATGGGGTGGTAGCGGGTTCAGCCCGATCGGTTGTGGGGTTTGATTTGTACGAAGCCTTATCGGCCTGTAGCGATCTTTTGGAACAATTTGGTGGTCATAAATATGCCGCCGGATTAACCATGAGAAGTGAAAATATAGCTGCATTTCAAGATCGATTTGAGGAAGTGGTTTCAGCAAGTATTACTGATGAGCTATTGATTCAGGAAATTAAAATCGATGCTACAATAAGTCTTGATCAAATTGATGGCAAATTCTTTCGAATTTTAAATCAGTTTGAACCTCATGGCCCGCAAAACATGAGTCCGATATTTTTAAGTAAAAATGTTTATACTTACGGAACGGCAACGGTGGTTGCTGGAAAACACTTGAAATTTAAAATCAGGCAAGACGATTCCGGCTATTTTGACTGCATAGGCTTTGGATTGGGCGATTTTTGTGATGTACTAAATAGCGGAACAGCATTTGATGTGTGTTATAGTATTGAAGAGAACGTGTGGAAAGATCGCCGTACGGTTCAATTAAGAATTAGAGACATTCGTAGTTTAGCATAAGCCTAAAGGCGATAAAGAAAGATGATTTTAAGGGCAGAAAACTTGGTTAAAAAATACCGTCAACGGACGGTAGTAAACAACGTATCCTTCCATGTTTCGCAGGGAGAAATTGTAGGATTATTGGGGCCGAATGGAGCAGGAAAAACCACCTCATTTTACATGATTGTGGGTTTGATAAAACCAAACGAAGGTCATGTGTATTTGGAAGACGAGGACATCACCGAAGATCCGATGTATCGTCGTGCTCAAAAAGGGATCGGCTATTTAGCACAAGAAGCTTCTGTTTTTCGGAAACTAACTGTAGAAGATAATATCCGAGCTATTCTAGAAATGACCCAGCTGAGTAAGGAAGAACAAGATCAGAAACTGGAAGAGCTGATAGATGAATTCAGCTTGCATAAAGTGCGAAAAAATCGGGGTGATTTGCTTTCGGGAGGAGAACGCCGCCGTACAGAAATAGCCCGGGCCTTGGCTGCAGATCCTAATTTCATTTTGCTGGATGAACCTTTTGCAGGTGTAGACCCCATCGCGGTAGAAGAAATCCAATCTATTGTAGCCAAACTGAAACTGAAGAATATTGGTATCTTAATTACTGACCACAATGTTCAAGAAACCCTATCCATTACCGATCGGGCGTATTTATTGGCTGAAGGCAAGATCATGTTAACCGGCACACCATCGGAAATAGCCAACAACGAAATAGCACGGAAATATTACCTCGGACAACATTTCGAACTTCGAAAGAAAAAGATCTGAATTAAATCTAAGTCAGCATGACGCTTGTCAACTCATTCTTCACCTGGATAATGAAAAAGCGAATTCATCAGATTGAGCTTTTCATGAAATATCCGCATGAAGTTCAGGAGGAATGGTTCCAAAACTTAATTACTACCGCCCAGCATACCGAATGGGGTAAAACTTACGGCTACAGCGAGCTGAATAGTAGTCAGCAATTTAAAGAGCGAGTTTCTATACAAACCTACGATACCTTAAAGCCCTATATTGAACGGATGCTGGCGGGTGAACAAAATGTACTCTGGCCCTCTGAAATCAAGTGGTTTGCGAAATCTTCCGGAACAACCAACGACCGTAGCAAATTCATTCCGGTAAGTGAGGAATCGCTAGAGGAATGTCATTACAAAGGCGGAAAAGACTTGCTTTCTATCTATTGCAACAACCGTCCTGAAACAAAAATATTTACGGGTAAATGTCTGGTATTGGGCGGCAGTTCTCAAATTAATCAACTGAATGCCGATTCTTCTTACGGTGATCTTTCTGCGGTTTTGATCAAAAACCTGCCTTTTTGGGCAGAGTTTTACCGAACCCCAGAACAGTCTATCACCTTAATGGAAAATTTTGAAGAAAAAGTAGAGAAAATAGCTCGGGCAACTTTAGACGTGAACGTTACCAATATTTCGGGTGTACCTACCTGGAATGTAGTTTTAGCGAAACGCATTTTGGAACTCAGTGGCAAATCCAACCTTCTAGAAGTTTGGCCTAATCTGGAATTGTACTTCCACGGAGCGGTCAATTTTACTCCTTATAGAGCGCAATTCAAAGAATTGATCCCTTCTGAGGACATGTACTACCTCGAAACGTACAATGCCTCCGAAGGCTTTTTCGGAATTCAAGATCTGCCGAATTCTGAAGAGATGCTCCTCATGCTCGACTACGGCATTTATTACGAGTTTTTACCGATGGAACATCTGGGCGAAGAAAACCCTAAAACCCTGAGTTTAGATGAGGTAGAATTGGATAAGAACTATGCCTTAATTATTTCTACCAACGCCGGATTGTGGCGTTACATGATTGGCGATACCATCCAATTTACTTCCTTATCACCATACCGAATTAAAATTACCGGAAGGACCAAACATTTCATCAATGCCTTTGGCGAAGAGTTGATTATTGATAATGCGGAGAAAGCGTTGGCCAAAGCCTGTGCGGAAACTAAGTGCAGTATCCGTGATTATACGGCTTGTCCTGTTTATTTCAAAGGTAATGAAGCCGGAGCACACGAATGGATCATTGAATTTGAGAAATCACCTAAGGATTTAGAACGTTTCGGAGAGCTATTGGATCAGGAACTCAGAGCACTCAATTCAGATTACGATGCTAAACGCTTCAAAGATATGGCCCTGCGTAAACCTCAAATTCACCAAGCACCTGAGGGTACTTTTTACCAATGGATGAAAACCCGAGGCAAACTGGGCGGTCAGCATAAGGTTCCGCGTTTAGCCAATGAACGAAAATATGTGGAAGAGATCTTAGCCTTAATGGCTTAATCTACTTTTTTGGAAAAGCCAAGGAAACTATCACGCTCGTCGTTAGGATAAATAGGATGACTAAGAGTGAATGCAAGGTGGTAAAACCCCATGCTGCAAGGTAATGATGAGCCAGCATCTTTACACCGATAAAGACCAATAAGATTGCCAAACCCGTTTTGAGGTAATGGAATTTATGGATGATGTTAACTAACAGAAAAAACATCGACCGTAAACCCAAAATGGCAAAAATATTGGAGAAGAAAACGATATAGGGATCTTTGGTAACCGCAAAAATTGCCGGGATGGAATCGACAGCAAAAATCAGATCGGTAAACTCTACGACTAACAGAACAATAAACAAAGGTGTAATGAGTGTCTTACCTCCCCTTTTTAAGAAAAAGCTTTTGCCTTCGTAGTCGGCGGCAATGGGGAAATATTTAGCCGCAAACTTAACAACACGGTGATTATCGGCATCAATCTCATCTTCTTCATCGCGATTTAAGAACATCGATGCTCCGGTATACACGAGGAATCCTCCAAATACGTAAATGATCCAGCCGAACTGATTAATGAGCGAAGATCCAATAAAAATGAACAGGAAACGCATAATTACTGCACCGATAATTCCCCAGAATAACACCCGATGGTAATATTTTTCATCTACACCAAAAGCAGAAAAAATCAATACCATCACGAAAATATTATCTACCGAAAGCGCATATTCAACCACATAACCGGTGATGAATTCGAGCGCCAAATTTTGCTTGTAGGAATTTAAACTGGCTGAAAAATTTTCAGGAATGAGTACAATGTTGTGCAGGTATTCTTGAGTAACGGCTTTCAGTTGGGCATAATTTTGAATTCCGTGCAAAAATTCGCCTTCGGTAAGCAATAAAACATAAAACCCTAAGGCAAACGACACCCAGATGGAACTCATAATTGCCGCCTCTTTGAGTGTAACGATGTGGTCTTTTTTATTGAACACACCCAAATCAATCGCAAGCATCAGCACTACAAAAAGTAAAAAACAAGCAAAAAAGATCAATTCGTTACTCATGGCTATTTTTCTCTCTCGGTGGTAAAGCGAACCAGAGCCTCTAATGGAGTACGTGCTTGCTGGTTAGGCAAGGTATCTAATAGTTGAAATGCTTCTTCTTGAAACTGCATCATTTGTGATTTGGCGTAGTCAATACCCCCACTATTTTTCACAAAATCGATCACTTCAATAACCTTTTTAGGGTCTTGACTATGATTTTTAATCACATTCATGATGTGCCGCTTATCCGCTTTTGATGCCTTACTCAGCGCATAAATAAGCGGTAAAGTCATTTTCTTTTCCTTAATATCGATACCCAGAGGCTTACCCACATCGTCAGTTCCGAAATCGAATAAATCGTCTTTAATTTGAAATGCAATGCCAATTTTCTCACCAAACAAGCGCATGCGCTCAATACTTGCCTCATCGGCTCCGGCGGAAGCTGCACCACATGCGCAACAGGAAGCAATTAGTGAAGCGGTTTTTTTGCGGATAACTTCAAAATAAACCTCCTCGTTGATGTCCAAACGGCGGGCTTTTTCGATCTGCAACAATTCTCCCTCACTCATTTGCTGTACTGCTTCGGAAACTATTTGGAGTAATCGGTAATCTTGATTGTTAACGGATAAGAGCAGTCCTTTGGCCAAAAGATAATCGCCAACAAGGACTGCAATTTTATTTTTCCATAACGCATTGATGGAGAAGAAACCCCTACGCTGATAGGCATCATCCACTACATCATCATGAACCAGCGTAGCGGTATGTAAGAGCTCGACCAACGTTGCTCCCCGGTAGGTAGACTCGGTAATTCCTCCGCAAATATCGGCAGAAAAAAAGACGAACATCGGGCGGATTTGTTTCCCTTTTCGCTTAACGATGTAATGAGTTATCCGATCAAGCAGAGGGGTGCTACTCTTCATCGCCATTTTGAACTTTTTCTCAAAAGCATCCAGCTCAGCAGCTATCGGTTTTCTAATCTCGTTAAGTTTATTCATTTCGTTGTCAACGGTACAAACCTACACATTTGGGCCGATTTTAGGCTTAATAAACTGTGAAAAGCGTACGAAAAAGAAAAGCTCCGCATTAGGCGGAGCTAATTCATAAATGCGGAGAGAGAGGGATTCGAACCCTCGATACCCTTGCGAGTATACAAACTTTCCAGGCTTGCTCTTTCGACCACTCAGACATCTCTCCGAAAAGGAGGACAAAAGTATCAATTTTCTGTTAATTCGCCGCGTAAATTTAAGGGCAGCATACGGGCTACTACATCTATCGGCTTACCCGAACCGAGCAAGAACATCAATTTGGTAACTGCCGCTTCAAAGGTCATGTCAAAACCACTTACCACGCCCATTTCTTTGAGCTGGCGACTCGTTTCGTAGCGGCCCAATTCCACAGAACCCCCACGGCATTGGGAAATATCTAATATCAATTTTCCACTATCGATGGTTCTTTGCAAAGCAGCTAAAAACCATTGGTCGGTACTGGTATTTCCAGCTCCGTACGTTTCTAAAATAACAGCCTTACAATCTGAATTGAGCACCGCATTTACCATTTGTTCATTAATACCCGGATACAATTTGAGCACAGCTATGGCGGTGTCGAAATCTTTGTGAACTTTTAGTGGCTTGTTGGCTACTTTGGCAATATAGCTTTCGAAAAAGCTGAAATGTACTCCAGCTTCGGCCAATAAAGGGTAATTGGGAGATTGAAATGCTTCAAACTTAGCCGAATTGTATTTGGTTGAGCGATTGCCTCTCAGTAATTGATAATCGAAATAAATACAAACCTCGGGAGCCACAGCCTGTCCATCCTGTTTTTCAGCTGCAATCATGATGGCTGTAATCAGGTTCTCTTTCGCATCCGTCCTAATCTCATCAATGGGTAATTGCGAGCCCGTTAACACCACCGGCTTGGCCAAACCTTCGAGCATAAAACTCAAAGCCGATGCCGTGAAAGCCATGGTATCCGATCCGTGCAGAACCACAAATCCATCGTAATTATCGTAGTTCTTTTCAATTAATTTAGCAATATCCACCCAGATACCTGGATTCATATCAGATGAATCAATGATTGGGTCAAACGAATGAACTGTTAATTGGTGATTCAGTCGTTGCAATTCGGGCACATTGTCTTTAATTTGCTTGAAGTCAAAAGGAAGCAGTACGCCACTTTTTTCGTCATGCACCATTCCAATGGTACCGCCGGTATAAATGATAAGAATATTGGCCATAATTGATTAGACCTCAAATATCGCAACTATATCCCAAATATTTTGATGGAATTTTCGGTGGTAATTTCCGCAAGTTTGGCTACAGAAGTTTGATGCAAATCGGCAACTTTTTGAGCCACATGAATCAAATAGCTACTTTCATTGGGCTTACCCCTAAAAGGGACCGGAGTAAGGTAAGGTGAATCGGTCTCTAGAACAAGGTGTTCCAAAGGAATCTGAGCAACAACGGAATCTAAACCGGCATTCTTATAGGTTACCACGCCCCCAATTCCCAAATAAAATCCCAAGTCAATAATTTTATGGGCTTGCTCTAGTGAACCGGTAAAACAGTGGAAAATGCCTCTTAACTTTTCGTCGTTTTCTGCCAACAAAACCTGATACACTTCGTCGAAAGCATCACGACAATGAATCACGATAGGTAAATTGAGCTTTTTAGCCCACCCAATTTGGGTTCTAAAGGCTTCCAGCTGGTTTTCAAGCCTCGATTTATCCCAGTACAAATCAATACCTATTTCACCAATCGCGTAGATAGGCTGATTGGGAATTTGATCGTGTATGGTTTGTAATTGCTCTCTGAAATCGGCTTTTACATCACAAGGGTGGAGTCCAAGCATCGGGAAACAATGCTCCGGATAGTTCTTGGCTAAATTCATAACCAATGGGATAGATTCAACATCAACATTAGGCAAAAACAAGCGACATACCTGATTGTCCAATGCCCTTTGCATCAATTGATCAAGTTGCGCCTGATCTTTTTCGTAATAAAGATGCGTATGTGTATCTGTTAGAATCATGATTCAAAACTAAACAAAAAGCCCCCTGAAATTATCAGAGGGCTTAAATTTTGTAAGGTTTTATTTTTTTGTTGTCGGAGGCGGAACAGCTTTACCAGCTTTGATTCCCACAACCTCAATTTCGAACACCAAAGGTGTAAACGGAGGTATACCCGGACCACCTTGTTGGCCGTAAGCCAGGGTTGATGGAATAACCAAAGTTGCTTTGGTTCCTTTCGGGAACAACATCAAGCCCTCATCAAAACCAGGGATACTTTGGTTCATTCCTACAGCTACTTTCAATGGACTGTATGGACGCATCGCGTTAAATACGCCGGCTTTTTTAGCTACTTCCGGATTGCTGGTATCGAATACCTTTCCACTCATAAAAGAACCGGTATAGTTAACCTCTACTGTATCACCTGCAGCAGGCTTTGGACCTGAGCCAGTGGTGGCAACGGCATAATTCAAGCCCGATGGCGTAGTAGTAGTTTTAAGGCCTTTAGATTGGATATACGATTTGATTTTTCCGCCCTCTGCTTTTTTAGCAGCTTCAGCATCGGCTTTTATGTACTCGTCAATTTTTGCACCGAAAATACTATCGTTCAGTTTTCCTTTCGGGATAACTTTTTCAACTTTCAAGGTGAAAATGATGAATTGATCCTTTCCGGCAAAAGCAGGTTTAGGCTGACCAGTTTTAGCAGCTAAGGTATCTAAGTTGATTTTGAATGTAGCACTATCGCCTTCGCTTAACAATTGTAAACCGGCGTATAAATCGCCGTTGAAACTAGGTTTTTGGCAAACCAAGAAAGCCGGACGATCGGTATCGTAAGTGCTAAAAATCACTGAATCTTTCTCTGTACGTTGAATTCCTTTAATTACGATAAAGTCACCTTCTTTAATGGTTGCTCCATCGGCATCTTCATGAATGTTATACTGTAAACCACCGTCGGCAGTTTTAAAGCGGTTACAGCTACTTAAGGTTAAGGCAGCTAAGCCCAAAATGATCAGATTTTTTTTCATTTGTTTTGATATAATTTATTGCAATAATAAGCTTTTATAAGTTGGTAAAAGATTTTTAAACTGTTGAATTACGGTTTCGAACGGATCGTCTGAAGCACCACCTGCTGCGTTGCGGTGACCGCCACCGTTGAAGTACTTTTTACAAATTTCATTTGCAGGGAAATCGCCGGTTGATCTCAGCGACAGTTTAACTCTATCCGGACGTTCAATAATTAATGCCGCCAAGCGGATACCATTAATGGAGAGAGCGTAGTTTACTAGTCCTTCCGTATCTCCTGTCAGGATGTTGAATTGCTCCAGATCTGCTTTGGAAACCCAGATTAAGGCCGCATTAAATTCAGAAAACACCTCTAAACGGTTCGATAAGCAATGACCCAGGAAACGTAAGCGATCCTCTGATGAATTATCGTAAATCAGTTGGTGAATTCGGTAATTATCCGCTCCTTTTTTGATCAATTCTGCCACAATCAGGTGAACTTCAGCCGTAGTGGTTGGATATTTAAAGGATCCAGAGTCGGTAAGAATACCGGTATACAAACAATCGGCCACGTCTTTAGAAATCAATTCAGGCTCTTGCATTAAATCGGCAATAAACTCATAAATGAGTTGAGCTGTGGAGCATGCACTCACCCTCCAATGTCTGAAATCATCAAAATCAACTGGATCTAAATGGTGGTCGATCAATATTTTTTTAGCCGCTGAGGCCCCAACCCACTCGCCCATCTCATTGATCCGCGAAAGCGCATTAAAATCCAAACAAAAAATAAAATCAGCTGCGGCTATGAATTCTTTTGATTTCTCTTCTTGTTCAGTGTAAATGATAACCTCCCCATTGTTGGGCAACCAATGCAAAAAAATAGGGTAATCGGTAGGGGTAATTACCTGAATATGATGTCCTTTTTGAATTAAGTAATTGTACAAACCCAGTGAAGAGCCCATTGCATCACCATCGGGTTTATGGTGAGTGGTAATCACAATTTTTTTGGGTTGAGATAAAGACTCTTTGAGTTCGGCTAAATTCATGCGTTACTACTTAAGCGTATAAACTACAAAACTATCAAAAACCTTCAGGATAACTAACATCAGGGCTGAAATCCTTATGCTTTGGCACTGTTTTTTGAAGCACGAGTGGTTAATTACACACAAAAAGCGTACTTTTGCACAAAATTTAAAAAATGGCAACTAACAGAACTTTTACGATGATTAAGCCCGATGCCGTTAAAAACGGTCTTATCGGTGCGATTTTGAACGATATTATTGCTGGTGGCTTTAAAATTGTGGCCATGAAATATACTCGCTTAAGTGCTGAAAAAGCTGGCGAATTTTATGCCATTCACAAAGAGCGTCCATTTTTTGGCGAATTGGTAGATTTCATGTCGTCTGGACCGATTGTAGCTGCAATCTTGGAGAAAGACAATGCCATCGAAGATTTCAGAAAGTTAATCGGAAACACCGATCCTGCGAAAGCAGACGCCGGAACAATCCGCAACAAATACGCAAAATCCATTGATGCAAACGCAATTCATGGCTCAGATTCTGATGCCAATGCAGAAATTGAAGGCAACTTCTTCTTTTCTGCTTTTGAGCGTTTCTAAACCAGTAGACACTTATTAAAAAGGCCTCGAATGAGGCCTTTTTTGTTTATAGCAACACGATCTCATCAATTACCGTTCCGCCGGCCTTCTCGTTCATTTTGTCCAGTATTTGTGAACGCATCATAACCAATTCATTTTTAATAACAGAAGATTCAACCCGGATAAATAGTTTTTTATTCTGGATGTAGATTTCTTTGGTACGGTTGGCAATGGCCGGCCCCATAAGTTCGGGCCAGGCGGCAATCAAAGAAGTTTCATCAAACTTGCGCTGCAGCTTGTAAACTTGTAGCAGTTGCTCCAAGGCTTCCTTGATACTTTTATCGTTAGTTTTTCGAATCATGAGCTCAGCACCTTTCCTTGATTGACATCAAAAATCAATACTTCCTCACCAATTTCGTCAAAAATAGTTTGGATCCGTGTCCGGCTGGTATCGGTAATAAAGATCTGCCCAAAATCATGATCCGAAACTTTTTGCATCAATTTTCGGGTACGCAAATCGTCGAGCTTATCAAAAATATCATCCAAGAGTAGTAGGGGCTCAAACCCGTTTTCTTGCTTTAAATACGTATACTGCGCTAGTTTTAGCGCAATAAGAAAAGATTTTTGCTGACCCTGAGATCCGAATTTTTTTAAAGGCATTCCGTGAATCGTAAACACCAAATCGTCTTTATGGATTCCAACTGTGGTACGTTCCAGAATGCGGTCTTTCTCAACGTTTTTGAGCAATAAGTTCGTTAAGGTATCCTGATGTAAGGGCGAATCGTAAACCAAACTCACCTGCTCGGCATCCTCACTCAGAAAAGAGTAATGTTGATTGAAGATTTCGGTAAAGCGTTCCATAAATGAGCGCCGCTTTTGATAGATTACTGCTCCAGAATTCACCAACTGCTCGTCAAAAATCTCCAATAATGTGGGATCGTATTTTCCGGTTTGCGCAATTTGGCGCAACAAGGCGTTCCGGTTGCTCAACACTTTATTGTATTGAATCAGTTCATCTAGGTATTTACGGTCAGTCTGACTGATGGCATTGTCCATAAACTTGCGTCGCTCTTCACTGCCTTCAATCACAATGCTTACATCGTACGGGGAAATCATTACCAGAGGAAAGAGCCCGATATGGTCTGCTAAACGCTGATATTCTTTTTTATTGCGCTTAAACTGTTTCTTCTGATTTCGCTTTAAAGAGCAGGCAATGGTTTCGTCTTTTGCTTTCAAGTCAAACGTACCCTGAACCATAAAAAAATCGGCACCTTGCCTAATTTGTTGGGTATCTATGGGATTAAAATAACTTTTACAAAGCGAAAGGTAATGTATGGCGTCCAGCAAATTCGTTTTACCTGCACCATTATTACCCGTAAACGCATTGACAGTTTTAGAAAACTTCAATTCGGCTTCTTCGTAATTTTTAAAATTGAGGAGAGATAAGCGCTGTAACCACATACAATACCGTCAAATTTACAATTTAGCTTTGGTAAAGCGCTATCTGATCAAAAATTAAGGCGATTAATTTAAGGGTTGATACTTAGGCTTAAAACTGTATTTTTGCATTCTTGTAAATAAGTAACGCATGGCAAAGAAGCAAACCGCAACACCTGAACCTGAGGTTCAAGCAGAAAAGACTACCAGTAGTTTCATTCAGGAAAACACCAAAAGCTTAATCATTATTGGTGGTGCAATCCTGGCACTGCTACTTTTATATTTCGGATACCAAAAATTTTATCTGGCACCGCGAGCAGAGAAAGCAGCGAACGAGATGTTTAAAGCTGAACAGTACGCCACCATTGATTCTTTAGCCGATAAAGCGATTAATGGTGATGGATCTTACCCTGGTTTTGAAAAAATTGCCGAGGAATATTCCAATACTAAATCAGCTAACATCGCCAACGCCTATTTGGGTGGCTTATACTTGAGAAAAGGTCAATTTGAAAAAGCCGTTGAAGCCTTAGGGAATTACAGCAGCACCGGAAGTCCGGTAATTGATCCATTGGTTTTAGGTATGTTGGGAGATGCGTATTCTGAATTGAAAGATTACGGCAAAGCAATTACTTATTACAAAAAGGCAGCAAATAAAACCGAAAACTCGTTTACAAGCCCTCTTTTCTTGAAAAAATTAGGTTTGGTTTACGAAGAAGAGAAAGATTTTGAAGCCGCTTTAAAAGCGTACCAAACCATTAAAGAAAAATATCCTGAGAGTGCAGAAGCAAGCAATATCGATCAGTACATTGCTCGTGTTGAAGCTCAGCAATAATTAGTAAAACGTCATTTTTCAGAAAGCTTGCCCGCATACGGCAGGCTTTCTTTATTTTTGAGCTATGGCAACATCCTTAAAGAATCTGTCTGACTTTTCGCACACCCAAGTTGCGGATGCATCTCCATTCCGATTTGGCATTGTGGTAGCAGAGTGGAATGCAGAAATCACGCATGCGCTTTACGAAGGAGCTTACAATAGCCTCATCCAATATGGCGCTGCTACAGAACACATACATACCATTCAGGTTCCGGGAAGCTATGAACTTATCGCCGGAGCAGACATGCTGTTGGCTTACAAAAACTTCAATGCGGTAATTTGTCTGGGCTGTGTGATCCAAGGTGAAACCCGTCATTTCGATTTTATTTGTGACGCGGTTGCAAATGGACTGGCTCAAGTAGCTATTAAATACAATAAACCGGTTATTTTTGGTGTATTGACGACCGATAATACTCAACAGGCAAAAGACAGATCGGGCGGGAAACACGGTAATAAAGGTATTGAAGCTGCCGTTACAGCTATACAAATGGCTAACATTCAGCATCAGCTAGCCATTTAATCACCATTAAAAAGAGAGAAAAATGAAAAAGCTCATTACCATCCTTTTACTGATTACCCTAAGCGGCAGCCTGATCAGCGCTTGCACCCACAAACTTTGTCCGGCCTACCGTTCTTACCCATCAAAGCGGGGAAATTAAGCTTAACATTAGTACAATGAATTGGATAGCACTTACAGAGCAGGATCAATTGGCAAAAATCAAAGCCAATTCAGGTTATAGTTTGATTTTTAAGCACAGTACCCGTTGTTCCATCAGCCTAATGGCAAAAAAGAAACTGGAATTAGAAGGCGAAGTAATTCCTGAAAATGTTCCGGTTTACTACCTCGACTTGTTAAACTACCGCGAAATTTCGAACGCTATAGCAGAAATCTTCCAAGTTCATCACCAATCTCCACAGTTATTGGTCATCAAAGATGGTGAATGTATTTTCGAGGCCTCTCATGGAGAAATCTCTGCCGAAGAAGCCGCTGAACAACTGGCTTAGGCCCAGTTAAACACTAAAGTTTCTTTTAAATCCGGATGTAAACTTTTGGAAACCGGACACGTATGGGCAGCCCGCTCCAGGATAATTTTTACCTTGTCGGTGTAGTCATTAGCCGGGAAATTGAATGTAATCTGTACTTCTGCCACTCTCCTCGGTTCAGTTCCCATAATTTTAGTAATGGAGCAAGTGGTGCCATCTATACTAACTTTTTGCTCCCGAGCTGCAATCCCCATCACGGTAAGCATGCAGCTGCCTAAAGCGGTAGCGAGCAAATCTGTAGGCGAAAACGCCTCACCCTTGCCCTGATTATCTACCGGAGCATCGGTAATAATTTTTTCTCCAGAACGCACATGCCTAGCCTCTGTACGCAATTCACCTAAATAAACAGTTTCTACGGTTGCCATTAATTCTAATTTGATGCAAGTTACCAATAAAATGAAACTCGAATGACCAGTAGCAAGTCAAAATTGCCAAAAAATGGTAATTTTGTTTCATGATCGAATTACCGGTTATCCCTGCCAACCAAATGCAACGCAAGCCCGACTGGCTTCGTGTTAAATTACCTGTTGGTAAGGAATATGCTCATGTGCGTAGCTTAGTTGATACACACAAATTGCACACCATTTGCGAAAGCGGTAATTGCCCCAATATGGGCGAATGCTGGGGCGCCGGTACGGCAACGTTCATGATTTTAGGGAACATTTGTACCCGATCATGCTCATTTTGTGCCGTTGCCACGGGAAGACCATTGGCCGTAGATTTGGATGAACCGAATCGAGTGGCTGAATCGGTGAAATTGATGCAGGTAAAACACTGCGTAATCACTTCGGTAGACCGCGACGATTTGAAAGACGGTGGTTCGACCATTTGGGCCGAAACCATTTTAGCTATCCGCCGCGAAAGCCCCGAAACTACTTTAGAAACCCTTATTCCTGATTTCAAGGGCATTTGGGAGAATTTAGAACGCGTTTTAGCCGTTCGTCCGGAAGTAGTTTCGCACAATCTGGAAACCGTTCGCCGTTTAACACGCGAAGTGCGCATTCAAGCTAAATACGATCGCAGTTTAGAATGTTTGAGCCGTATTTCGGCAGCAGGTTTACGAACCAAATCAGGTATTATGCTGGGTTTGGGCGAAACCGAAGAAGATGTGGTAGAAGCCATGGGCGATTTATTGAATGCCGGTGTTCATATCCTCACGTTAGGACAATACCTGCAACCTACCCGTAACCACCATCCGGTTATCGACTGGATTACCCCTGCTCAGTTCGACAAATACAAACAAATTGGTCTTGAAATGGGCTTCAGATACGTGGAAAGCGGACCCTTAGTGCGGTCTTCCTACCACGCCGAAAAACACCTGTTTGATTTATAGTTCGGCTTTTAGGAATCGGCCCGTATGACTGCGTTCGCAGGATACTAAAGCTTCAGGAGTCCCCTGAAATAAAATTTCACCACCGCCAGATCCACCTTCCGGACCAAGATCAATTACCCAGTCGGCCACTTTAATCACATCGAGATTGTGTTCTATTACCAATACAGTATTCCCATGATCCACCAATCGGTTCAACACGCCCAATAGCACATTAATATCTTCAAAATGCAACCCGGTGGTGGGTTCATCTAAGATGTAAAATGTATTTCCGGTATCTTTTTTCGATAGTTCAGTAGCCAATTTTACGCGTTGGGCTTCTCCACCTGATAAAGTAGTAGAAGATTGGCCAAGGGTAATGTAACCCAAACCCACATCCTGTAAAGTTTTAATCTTCCGATAGATAGCCGGAATGGGTTCAAAAAACTCAACCGCTTCTTCAATGCTCATATCCAATACGTCACTAATCGATTTTCCGCGGTAGCGAACCTCTAAAGTTTCCCGATTGTAGCGGCGACCTCCGCATTCTTCACAAGGCACCTGCACATCGGGTAGGAAATTCATCTCAATAATTTTTAATCCGGCACCCTGACAGGTTTCACAACGACCACCCTTTACGTTGAACGAAAAGCGACCCGGCTTGTAGCCACGAATTTTAGCTTCGGGCAATTGCACAAACAGGTTTCGAATGTCGGAGAAAACTCCGGTATAGGTAGATGGATTGGAACGAGGCGTACGACCAATAGGTGTTTGATCAATTTCAATTACTTTATCGATATGCTCTAGGCCTTTGATACTGCCGTAAGGCATGGGCTTTTTCTTGGCTCGAAAAAAATGATGATTCAGAATGGGATACAAGGTTTCAGCAATCAAAGTTGATTTACCACTTCCAGAAACGCCGGTCACACCAATTAAGGTACCGAGAGGGAAATGAGCGCTCACCTTCTTTAAATTATTTCCACTGGCATTTTCCAAAACCAGAGTTTTGCCGTTGCCTTTACGGCGTTTTTTGGGCACTTCGATGGATCTGGTACCGTTTAAATAATCGGTAGTTAGGGTATGGGCTTTCATCAGTTGGGCCGGTGAACCTTGGGCAACAACCTGACCTCCATGCACTCCAGCTGCAGGTCCCATATCGATCACATGATCGGCTTCTAGGATCATATCCTTGTCGTGCTCTACCACCAGAACACTATTGCCAATATCGCGTAGATTTTTTAGCGCAGCTATTAAACGGTTATTATCCCGTTGGTGCAAACCAATACTAGGCTCGTCTAAAATGTAAAGCACATTCACCAACTGTGAACCAATTTGCGTGGCTAAACGAATACGTTGTGCTTCACCACCCGAAAGGGTTTTGGCTGTACGGTCTAAAGTGAGGTAATTGAGTCCCACATCCAATAAAAAGCCAATTCGAGCCCTGATTTCTTTCAAAATTTCTTTAGCAATGACGTTCTGCTTATCCGATAAACGCGTTTCCAATTCAGTAAACCAATCAGCCAATTGCGCAATATCCATGCAGGCCAGCTCGTAAATGTTTTTATCGGCTACTTTGAAGTTTAATGACTCCTTTTTTAAACGAGCTCCTTCGCACTCAGGACAAGGTTTAATGGAACGAAAATTCTCCAAATCAGCCATGGCTTCTTCACCCCGACGTTCGTGTTGCTCTTCCAGAAGCTTAATAATTCCTTCAAATTCAATCTGATAATTCTTCACATTCCAACTATTGTAGGCAACCGGAACGGTCAATACGTCATCAGAACCGTTAAGAATGATATCAATTAGCTCTTGCGAGATGTCTTTTAAAGGGGTAGAAAGTGAGAAATTATACTGCTTGGCTAAAGCCTTCAATATTTGGAAAATCCAAATTTCCCGGTACTCCCCCAAAGGCGCCAAACCACCTTGCATGATACTCAGTTTGGGATTTGGGATTACCGTAGCCTGGTCTACTTCAAAAATGGTTCCCAAACCGTTACAGCGCTCACAGGCTCCGTAAGGTGAATTGAACGAAAAGGTATTCGGTTGAGGTTCGTCGTATGAAATACCAGATTCGGGATCCATCAGGAATTTACTGAAAAAGTACTCTTGATTGGCCTGATCACTGATTTTGATGATCCCCTTTGCTAGTTTCAAGGCGGTTTGAATAGAGGTATTCAAGCGCTTTTTATCCGCTTCAGCTACCAATAAACGATCAACAACGATTTCTATATCGTGGATTTTATAACGATCGGCCTGCATTTTTGGTCGCAAGTCTAAAATTTCGCCATCTAACCGAACTTTCAAGTAACCTTGCTTTCGGATCTGCTCAAATAATTCGCGGTAATGCCCTTTACGGCCTTTAACTACCGGAGCTAGGATATTGATTGGCTGTCCATCGAACTGCTTGAGAATGGTGTTCAGAATTTGGTCTTCAGACATGCGCTCCATGCGCTTACCTGTAACATACGAATAGGCTTCACCGGCTCGAGCAAAAAGCAAACGCATGAAATCGTAAATCTCGGTAATGGTTCCTACGGTGGAACGCGGATTTTTACTCGTCGTTTTTTGCTCAATGGCAATTACAGGGCTCAATCCTGAAACTTTGTCTACATCTGGGCGCTCCATACCTCCCATAAACTGGCGAGAATATGCACTAAAAGTCTCCATGTAACGGCGCTGACCTTCTGCATAAATGGTATCAAATGCCAAAGATGATTTACCGCTACCGCTTAATCCGGTGATAACCACCAACTCGTTTCTCGGAAAAGAAACATCGATGTTTTTTAGATTATGAACCCGGGCACCATACACCTCTACTTCACTTTGTTCTCCCAGATCCGTGTGTTTTTTATGCATAATTTGATGAGCTCCGAATTAAAAGGCAAAGATGCGATATTGTTTGCCAAATAACCAGTGTGCGCATAAAAAAGGCTGCACCTAATTAAGGTTCAGCCTTTTTAAAACAACTAAGTAGTATGATTTCTAATTCATTTTGAATCTCATGTTAGCAGATAAACCGCTGCCCAGATATTCCAAAAGATAGCGCTGATCGTTTGTATTTATTGCCATTAAAGGCGACTGGGCACGATGATATCCGTATGAAGCAGGTCGTTCGATAATTTCTTTCATTGCAACCAGCTTGTACACGTAAACTGCCGTTTCTGGATTAAAGCGCATACGGAAATAATTGTCTTGATCTTGCCTCCGAATAACACGCTTCAACTTATTCTCACCAATGTTGTACGCTGCAGCAACTAGTGTCCAGCTATTAAATTCTCTATACAATGAACGCAAATACTTACAAGCCGCAATGGTTGATTTTTCTACTTGATGACGTTCATCAACTCTGCCATTTACCTTCAACCCATAAGCTCTAGCCGTATGCGGCATAAATTGCCATAGTCCTGATGCTCCTTTTGCAGAAGTGCCCGACTGTAAGCCACTTTCTACCAATGGGATGTACTTAAAATCTTCAGGAATGCCATATTTAGTTAAAATAGGTTCCATAACCGGGAACCACTTGGAGGCTTTATGGTGGAGCTTATAACTCCGCAAAGTTCGGTAATGATAGCTTTTTAATACCCGCTTAACACGAGGAATCACATGACCATCAGCCACCGGAAGCGGCTCATTGGCAAAGCTTAAGTTATTGTAATAAATATCCTCTTGCTCGGCTTTAGAAAATTCTTTTGATGCTTGCGCATTCCTATCTGTACAGCTGTACAAGAAGAATTCCACCAAGACCAAAAGTCCAAGTGTAGCCAAACAAGCAATAAAAGGTTTCTTTATCATCCTAATTGGTATTAGTTAATAAATTGCTCAAAACTACGTGCTCTAGGCAGGTATACCTACATTTACTTATCCACATTTTTCCTATTTCGCCTAGTTTGGGCTAAAAATGCCACATATCTACTTTTATAAAATGTGGATAACCCCACAAATCCGGCTTTTTTACGTATGTTTGCATTCCTTTTATTAAAGCACACATTTTCTATGCCAAATCCAAGATCCAGGAACAGTCGAGATGACAAGTCCAAAGGCGAAAAAAGCCCTAGAAAGAGCTTTAATGACCGTAAACCTCCCTTTAAATCCAAATCAACGGATACCTTTAAGAAAGATCGGGATACTGACAAAAAGTCTTTTAATCGGGATCAAGACCGATCTGTACGAACAGACAGAAAGGATGGTGCGGATACTAGACCTGGAAAAAGTTTTGGTAGAGCGGGTAGTTCAGGAACTCCTAGAAAATTCGACCGAAACGAAAAAAAATCGTTCGGAACCACAACTAAACGCCAGTTCAAAAAAGAGGGAGGCGAAACAGACGAACGTCCCCGTTTCAATAGAACTTCAGGCAAGAAATCTTCAGGTTCTTTCGACAGAGGATACCAAAAAACATATAGTCCACGGAAATCAAGTGCAGAAAAATTAGGAGGCAAGGGTCCAAAAAGGCCAATGGCCCCAACAAAAGATGATGGCCTAATTCGTTTAAATCGATACATCTCCAATGCAGGGATTTGCTCACGCCGCAAAGCGGATGAATTGATTGCTGCGGGAGTTGTTTCTGTTAACGGAACAGTGGTTTCGGAGTTGGGATTTAAAGTAGACCCGGCTAAAGATGTAATTCGATATAACGGTGAAACGCTGAAGCGTGAGAAAATGGTTTATGTTTTATTGAATAAACCAAAAGATTACATCACCACTACCGATGACCCGCAAGAACGCCGCACCGTAATGCAGTTGGTAGAAAAGGCTTCCAGAGAGCGTATTTACCCAGTTGGCCGACTTGATCGGAACACTACGGGTTTATTATTACTGACCAACGACGGTGATTTAGCGGATAAATTATCGCATCCTAAAAATAACATCACCAAAATCTATCAGGCTGAGTTAAACAAAAGCCTGAGCCAAGGTGATCTCAATAAAATTGCCTTCGGCTTAGAGCTTGAAGACGGTTTTATCAAGCCAGACGAGATTAGCTATGTGCAAGGTGCAACCAAGCGTGAAGTGGGCATCCAGATTCACAGTGGCAAGAATCGTATTGTGCGTCGTATTTTCGAACATTTAGGCTACGACGTAGTGAAGTTAGACCGTGTAGTTTATGCGAACCTGACCAAAAAAGACCTACCTCGTGGACGTTGGAGATTTTTGGATGAAAAAGAGATTATTCAGTTAAAGCATTTGATCAAATAACTCCGCATCAGCGAGCCTGATCAATAATTTCCTGATAATACTCTTCATAAATAGGCAAGATCAGTTTCAGATCGAATTCTTTTGCCCGCGTATAGGCATTTTCTTTAAAGCTTTGCAGGCGCTGATCATCTTCCAGAATGGCAATGGCATGATGGGCCATCTCTTGTACATCACCTACCGCATCCATAAATCCGGTAACGCCATCCACATTGAGTTCAGGTAATCCTCCGGCGTTTGAGGTAATTACCGGAACCTTGCAAGCCATGGCTTCCAATGCTGCCAAACCGAAACTTTCAGACTCTGAAGGCATCATAAACAGATCTGCGATGGATAAAATTTCCTCAACGGCATCTTGCTTACCCAAGAACCGAACGTGCTCACATACACCTAAATCGCGGCACAATTGTTCGCAGTAGGGTCTTTCCGGACCATCGCCCACCATTAACAATTTTGCTGGCACCTTTTTCAGGATCTTCTCAAAAATATAGATCACATCTTGCGTCCGTTTTACTTTACGGAAGTTGGATGTATGTACGATGATTCGTTCGTTATTCGGCGCAATAGCCTTTTTAAAATGATCTTTCGCTTTGAGTTTAAAGCGATTCATATCCACGAAATTCGGGATGACCCGGATGTCTTTATGAATATCAAAATGCTTGTACGTATCCTCTTTCAGGTTATGTGAAACCGCAGTTACGCCGTCTGATTGGTTAATTGAAAAAGTAACCACCGGTTTATAGGTTAAATCTTTTCCAACTAGGGTGATGTCTGTGCCGTGTAAAGTAGTAACTACTGGAATATGAATGCCGTAGGTTGCCAATATCTGCTTGGCCATAAAAGCCGCTGAGGCATGTGGAATGGCATAATGTACGTGCAAAATGTCGAGTTTTTCAAACCGAACTACGTCAACCAGCTTGCTGGCCAAAGCCGATTCGTAGGGGGCGTAATCGAATAACGGATAATTGGCTACCGAAACCTCGTGGTAAAATAGGTTTGCCGAAAAAAAATCGAGACGTGCAGGCTGACTATAGGTGATGAAGTGAACCTGATGTCCGTTATCTGCCAGAGCTTTGCCTAATTCGGTGGCCAAAACCCCGCTTCCACCGAAGGTTGGATAACATACAATTCCGATTTTCATAACTCAAATATCGTGGTAATTTGTTGAATAAGCTATTTACCTTGTAGTGAATTCCGTAATCGAAAAATCATAAAAACAGCAAATAGCCCCATCAAAACGGATCCAGAGCATCCCAATAAGGCAATCAGATCCCCATTTCGGGTGTAAAAAGTTGTCTCCTCGTTCAAGTTAATATCAGCCTTAATGGCTGTAGGAGTCCACCATGTTGTCTGTTTTACCACATCTCCCCTTTGGTTAATGAAAGCCGAAATGCCGGTATTGGCCGATCGGGCTACCCAGCGGCGGTTTTCAATGGCCCGCAGTTTCGCATACGCTAAATGCTGATCTTTACCCGAAGTATTGCCCCACCAGGCATCGTTGGTAATAATGGCAATAAAACTAGATCCTTGGTTCACGCTTTCGGCTACATAATTTCCCCAAATAGATTCGTAGCAAATTACCGGAGAAACACCCATTCCACTCTGGGCATAAAAAACAGAAGGTTTTTCTTGCTTGCCATAGCCTCCGGTAGTTCCCCCAAATGCAGCAAAGGCAGGCTTCATGAAGGCCAGGGCATTGGCAAAAGGCAATTGCTCTACTCCAGGTACCAGTTTAGACTTGTGGTAAAACTGAACTTGTGCCGAATTCTCTAACTGCACAGCGGCATTATAACTATCAAAATACAAACCTGATCGCTCATCTAATTTAGCTGTTGACGTTTGTGCATCCTGATACAGGCGATAACTTTCAATGCCAGAAAGTACGTTGGCATTTTTATACGCGTTCAAAAACTGCTGAACGGTATAATAATTAGGAGTAGACCGAATACGTTCCTCATCTGTGAATTCAGATATTGCCGTTTCGGGCCAAATAAAATATTCGGTATTGGACTGGGCTACAGACGATGAAAGTTTAATTAATTGCTGAATCTGCTCGGCTGTTGACATTGAGCCGTATTTCGCATAGGGATCAATATTGGGTTGCACCACTGCTACATTGGCAGGACTCTCTTGCTCCTGATAATTTTGGTAGCGGTATACCGAATACGTAATGGGAATAAAGATCCATAACAACCAAGCATAAGCAAGTTTGCTCAATCCGTTTCGGTAGGATTGCGTTCGAATAAGCTCGAATAACAAAATGTTACTCACCAATACCCAAAGTGTACCGCCATATACACCGGTAAATTCATACCATTGCACCAGTTGGTGGGTTTGCGCAAAGCCATTCCCTAAATTCATCCAGGGAAACGCCAGATCCCAACTTTGGTGCAGATATTCATAGCTGATCCAAAAACAACTAAGTGCCACATACGACCAAAAGCGGTTAAATACCTGCCGAGAAGCATAATACAGCCAAAAGGCCCCAGCCATGAGTAGTGCGCCTAAACCAAAGGGAATGAAGGATATGAGCACCGCCACCCATGCGGGCATAGCGGCGTGTAAAGAATTGAAGACCCAATAAATAGAGGCGGTATTCCAAATCGCGAAAGCAAGAAAACTTAATCCAAAAACTTTTCGGCCTTTTTTTGGCAAATCACTAGCTATGATTCCTTCAACCGCAAACAGCAAAGGCAGCAGTGCAAAAAACAAGATGGGACCCGTAAACGCAATGGGAGGCCAAGCCAACCAGAGTAAAAACGAAGTGATACAGGCTAAAAGGTACTTTTTCTTATCCATGGGAATTACTTAGCGGAGCATCCTGCCAAGCAGATTACAAATTCTCCTTTTAAGGTATGCGTTTCAAAATGTTGTTTAACTTCAGTTAAAGTACCCCGAACGGTTTCTTCAAACACTTTACTCAGCTCCCGCGATACAGATACCTGACGCTCGGCACCAAAATAATCGGCAAATTCTTCTAAAGTTTTCAATAGTCGATGCGGAGACTCGTAAAAAATTACGGTTCTTTCTTCTGAAACCAATGATTTTAAACGAGTTTGCCGACCCTTTTTAACCGGAAGAAATCCTTCAAAAACAAAACGATCGTTGGGAAGACCGGAATTCACTAAAGCAGGCACAAAAGCAGTAGCGCCCGGTAAACAAGAAACTTCGATACCGTTTTTAATAGCTTCTCGAACCAACAGAAAACCGGGGTCGGAAATAGCTGGGGTACCGGCATCTGAAATTAAAGCCACCTGCTTCCCCTCTTTTAAAAACCGAATAACCTCTGTTACCGATTGATGTTCGTTATGTTGATGGTGGGCAAAAACTTTTTTGTCTATCCCGAAATGCTTCAGCAAAGGAGCGCTTGTCCGGGTATCTTCGGCCAAAACCACATCTGCTTCTTTGAGCAGCCTAATGGCTCTGAAAGTCATATCTTCCAAATTACCGATAGGCGTAGGGATAAGGTACAGTTTACCACTCATATTGATCAGAAATCGGGTTCTAAGTAGTGAAAAATAAGCACAGAAAAGCAAACATTGTTATCTTTGTGCAAATTTCAATACGATGCTGCAAGTTAATTATATCCGCGAACATAAGGAGGAAGTTTTAAAACGTCTGGCTGTAAAAAATTTCAAACAGGTTGATCTGCTTGATCAGATTATCAGTTTAGACGAACAACGTCGGCAAACACAAACGCAACTGGATAATCTTGCAGCTGAAGCCAATGCAGCAGCCAAACAAATTGGCGACTTGATGCGCCAAGGCAAAAAAGAGGAAGCAGAAGCTATAAAAGCAATAAGCGGATCACATAAAGAAGAAAGTAAACATCTGGCAGACCGTTTAAGTCAGCTGGAAGAAGAGCTTCAACAGCACTTGGTGCTTTTACCCAATTTGCCACATAGCAGTGTACCAACAGGAACAAGCGCAGATGACAATGAAACGGTTTTAGAAAATGGTGCACAGCCCAATCTTCCTGCCAATGCTCTACCGCACTGGGAATTAGCAGCCAAATACGATATCATTGATTTTGAACTGGGTAACAAAATTACCGGGGCCGGCTTCCCGGTTTATAAAGGCAAAGGTGCCCGTTTACAACGTGCCCTCATTAACTTCTTTTTAGACGAAGCTGAAAAAGCGGGCTACCGCGAAATGCAACCTCCAATTGTGGTAAACGAGGCTTCGGGCTTTGGAACTGGCCAGTTACCAGACAAGGAAGGCCAAATGTATCATGTGGGTTTGGATAACTTATACCTGATTCCAACTGCCGAAGTGCCCATTACTAATTTATACCGTGATGTGATTCTGAAAGAAGAGGAATTGCCTGTGAAGAATTGCGGATATACCCCATGTTTCCGTCGCGAAGCCGGTTCATACGGTGCACATGTTCGTGGATTGAACCGTTTGCATCAATTTGATAAAGTTGAAATTGTGCAGGTTGCCCATCCGGAAAAATCGTATGAAATTTTAGAAGAAATGAGCATCTATGTGCAGTCTTTACTCCAAAAACTAGAATTACCTTACCGCGTTTTACGTTTGTGTGGCGGCGATATGAGTTTCGCTTCTGCCCTAACTTACGACATGGAAGTTTGGTGTGCTGCTCAGGCACGTTGGTTGGAGGTGTCTTCAGTTTCTAATTTCGAAACTTTTCAGGCTAACCGCTTGAAACTGCGTTTCAAAGGTAAAGAAGGTAAAACCCAATTGGCACATACCCTTAACGGTAGTGCATTAGCCCTACCTCGTATTGTGGCTTCTTTATTGGAGAACAACCAAAGCGAAAAGGGTATTCGTATTCCTCAGGTTCTGGTTCCGTATACCGGCTTTGAGTATATCGACTAAGCTAAAGTTCTTGGAGCGTAATAACTGATTTCATGAGGCGACTTTTAGCCCTATTTCTAGTTTTTCCAGTAACCTTGGCCGCTCAGCAAAGCGATACTGGCAATTGGTTTATTTATTTCGGAAATAAAAAAATCAACGATCGCTGGAATTGGCACCACGAAGCTCAATATCGAAACTTTAATTTTGTTGGCGATACCGAACAATTGCTCTTAAGAACAGGATTAGGATACAATTTGACTGAAAACAATAACAATGTTTTAGTGGGCTATGCCTTTGTTTATAGCGAACCTTACACCAATAATTCAGACATAAAAACCTCGATTAATGAACATCGTATTTATCAACAGTTTATAAGTCGACAGTCATTCGGCCGTGTAGCCATTCAACATCGCTATCGTTTTGAGCAACGCTTTATTGAAGACGAATTCAAGCTCCGACTGAGGTATTCCATTTCCTTAAATATTCTATTAAATCGGAACCAATTAAGCGATAAGACACTGTATTTATCAGCCTATAATGAAGTTTTTGTAAATACTCAATCTAATTTCTTTGACAGAAACCGATTGTATGGCGGTCTGGGCTACCGGTTTTCTCAGCGCTTAAGAACAGAAGCTGGGTTGATGAATCAAACCACCAATAAGGTTTCAAGGAATCAGCTTAACCTGATCACATTTTATAACTTCTAGAATCTAACCTGGGTGTTTCTGTTGAGATTATTTCAACTCAAAAACAGCCCGCATCTGATAGCTAAGTTTAATTTTCTTAAAATCAACATCCGGCATTGGGCTGGATTCCATCACTCCTCCAGCATCAGGCTTCATGAGCATATTGGTTCGGTACATGGGCTGAGGATAGAATTCATTGCCACTTTCATTGATTTCTAAAGCCGGCCCAAGTTTTTCGGCAATTGATTCTGCCAAGTACAAGGCTTTGTCACGAGCTGCTTTTAGGGCCTGAATTTTCAAATCTTTTTTCAACGATTCCATTTTGGAGTAATCGTAGCCTTCTATATTGCTGTATTGAACTGCTTTTGGATCTACCGCATTGATGATCTGATCCCATTTACTCAGTTCAGAGACCTTAATACGGTATTGTTTACTCGCCAAAAAATCAGGGTTTTTCTTGCGATCCCAAGAATAGTTATAGGCTGAAATATTGTTAATGGTAAAATTTTCTTTAGGGATTCCGGCTTTGATTATTGCGGTTTGCAATTGACGCTCCAAGACTTCAATTTCTACTTTCTTTTTGTTATCCACGTATTCTCTCAACGAGATTCCGATGTAAATGATATCGGGAGTAACTTCCGTTTCGGCTGTACCGCTAACTTCAATCTTTCTACGTAAATCGGTTGTTTGCGCAAACAAACTACTCGCGAATACCGTGATGAATACAGATAAAATAAACTTTTTCATATTCTAATTTTTAGATGTTAACGATGAATATAGTGATTCTTAAAGTAGCACACAAGCCAAATTTGTACCAAAAAAGCCTCTGCAAATTACAGAGGCTTAATTTTATTCTTCAACCATTTCACTTTGTGGATGGGTTTCTTCAAGCTCTGGTTCTTTAAAATAATGTTTTTGGAAGATCATGATCAAAATCACCCCAATACTAATGGCCGTATCGGCAAGGTTAAATACCGGTTGGAAAAACGTAAAAGGTTGATTGGCCCAAAACGGAAACCAAGCTGGGAAATGGGTTTCAATAATGGGGAAATACAACATATCTACCACCTTGCCGTGGAATAAGCCAGCATAACCGCCTTCGGCAGGGAATAATTGCGCCTTGCTGAAATACGTACTCTCGCTAAATAGTTTACCGTAAAAAGTAGAATCGATGATATTGCCAATGGCACCAGCAAAAATTAAGGAAACATTCAAAATCAGTCCGCGGTGGTATTTCTTTTTGATCAAATACACCAAACCATAGCCAATTCCAGTAACCGCAAAGATGCGTAAAATGGAAAGCGCTAATTTTCCGGTTTCGCCACCAAATTCATAACCAAAAGCCATTCCATTGTTTTCAGTAAAATGGATAATAAACCATTTGCCCAGAATGTGGTACTCCTGACCCAAACTCATATTCAGTTTGATCCAGATCTTCAAGATTTGGTCTGCCAATAAAACCAGCAGAACTACCAGTAAGGGTTTGGTATAGCCTTTCATTAATTTTGTTTCATTTTTGCTTCCATGCTCAAGGTTGCATGAGGCACCGCACGTAATCGTTCTTTTTGAATAAGCTTACCAGTTTCGCGGCAAACTCCATAGGTTTTATTTTCAATACGAACCAAGGCAGCTTCTAAGTTCTCAATGAACTTTTTCTGACGGGAAGCCAACTGATTTATTTGCTCTTTTTCTAAAGTAGCCGAGCCATCCTCTAAGGTTTTGTAGGTTCCAGCAGTATCGTCGGTTCCATTGGCATTTGGACTACTCAACGACTGGGTTAAGGCAGCCAACTCCTCACGAGCAATTTGTAATTTCTCTAAAATAATTTCTTTAAACTCTTGTAATTCGGCATCAGAATACCTGGTCTTTTCGTTAGTATCCATATTAAGATTTAGTTATCAAAACATATAATTGAACATCGTCTATTTCAATAATTTCACCCGATTGTAATCCCGGTTCAAAAACCAAGGTATCGGCTAAAATTTCGGCGCAAATATAACTTAAATTATTATTTACAGCCTGTGCAATTAATTGATTTTCACCGAGCTGTACTCGAATGCGATCTGTTACCAAAAAATCTAATTCCTTACGTAAATTCTGAATGCGATTGATCAGCTCTCTGGAAATACCTTCCTGCTTTAATTCTTCTGTTAAGCTAACATCTAAGGCAACAGTAAGTTTACCCATATTGGCCACCTGCCATCCCGGAACGTCTTCAGCAACAATTTCTACATCGGCAATATCAACAACATAAGCCGTATTTGGGATGGTGAAGCTGCCTTCTTGTTCAAACTGACTAATTTGTTTCTGATTGAGCTCAGTAAGTACCGCAGCTACTTCTTTCATGTCCTTACCGACTTTCGGACCGAGAGCCTTAAAATTTGGTTTCACTTTTTTGCTAATGAAACCTGCCGTATCGGTGATGTATTCAATGTTCTTGATGTTGGTTTCAGATAAGATCAACTCCCGAACTTGCTCAACTTGGTTTTTGAATCCGGCATTTAGCACCGGCACCAAAATTTTACTCAGGGGTTGGCGCACATTGATTCCTACTTTTTTACGCAGCGACAAGACCATTGAGGAAATGTCTTGAGCCAGCGCCATCCGCTCTTCCAATTGCGTATCTACCAATGCAGGTTGATAAGCCGGGAAATCGGAAAGATGTACCGATTCTACCTGCTCTTTACCGGTTACACTGTTCAGATCCAGGAACAACCGATCGGCAAAAAATGGCGCAATTGGCGACATTAGTTTTGCCACAGTAGTCAAACAGGTATACAGCGTTTGGTAAGCAGATATTTTATCTTCGGTATACTCCCCTTTCCAGAAACGGCGGCGGCACAAACGCACATACCAATTACTCAAATGCTCATCTACAAAATTCTGGATGGCACGAGCGGCTTTGGTGGGCTCGAAATCTTCGTAATGGCCGTCAACTTCTTTGATTAAAGAATTTAACAAGGATATAATCCAACGGTCAATCTCAGGTCGCAGCTGAATGTCCATTTCGGGTTCTTTGTAGCTAAAACGATCGATATTGGCATATAGTGCAAAGAACGAATAAGTATTGTACAACGTGCCGAAAAATTTGCGGCGTACTTCATCCAATCCTTCGATATTAAATTTCAAATTATCCCAAGGAGCGGCGTTGCTAATCATGTACCAACGACTGGCATCGGCACTGTAGGTTTCTATGGTTTCGAACGGATCAACGGCATTGCCCAAACGTTTAGACATTTTGTTTCCGTTCTTATCAAGTACCAAACCGTTAGATACCACATTTTTGAAAGCCACGCTATCGTTCAGCATTACCGAAATGGCATGCAAGGTGAAGAACCAGCCACGGGTTTGGTCAACCCCTTCGGCAATAAAATCTGCCGGATAGGCATCTTTAAAATCACCTTCGTTTTCAAACGGATAATGCCATTGCGCATAAGGCATGGCACCCGAATCGAACCAAACGTCTATTAGGTCGCTTTCGCGGAACATTTTTTTGCCTTTCGGCGATACCAAAATCACTTCGTCCACATAAGGTCGGTGCAGGTCGAATTTGCCACTTTCTAAAGCCTGGGCATAGTCCTGCACTTTGGTTTTTTCAGTAGCATTCAGCAAACCACTATCCAGCGACTTTTGTAGTTCAGCTTTCAGTTCAGTAATAGAACCGATACAAATTTCTTCTGCTTTATCTTCGGTTCTCCAAATCGGTAATGGTGTTCCCCAATAGCGTGAACGCGACAAATTCCAATCCACCAGATTTTCTAGCCAGTTGCCAAAACGACCTGTTCCGGTAGCTTCTGGTTTCCAGTTGATGGTTTTGTTCAACTCCACCATACGCTCTTTTACCGCAGTAGTTTTGATAAACCAGCTGTCCAGCGGATAGTACAATACCGGTTTATCGGTACGCCAGCAATGCGGATAGCTGTGTTCGTATTTCTCTACCTTAAAGGCTTTATTTTCTTCTTTGAGTTTGATGGCGATGAGCACATCAGTTGGACGGAAATCTGGATGCTTCCGTTCTTCGTCGGTATAGAATTCCTCTTTCACAAAACGGCCGGCAAAATCGCTTACTTCGGCTACGAACTTACCTTGCTTGTTTACAAGTGGCACTTCGTTACCTGCCTCATCACGGACCATAACCGATGGAACATCGTTTTCTTTACAGGTCCTAAAGTCATCTGCACCAAAAACAGAAGCAGTGTGAACCACACCGGTTCCATCTTCAGTTGTTACAAAGTCTGCCGGGATTACGCGGAACGCCTTTTGCTCTAACTCTTCATTGGTAACGTATGGCATCAGTTGGTGATAGCGCAAACCCAAAAGTTCTTTCCCTTTAAAGCTGGCTGAAATTTTCCAAGGAATAATCTTGTCGCCTGATTTAAAAGCAGCAAAGTCAGCGTTTTCCCCTTCCGCCTTAAAATATTTCGACACCAATTCTTTAGCTAAAACCACACTTACCGGAGCAAAAGTGTATGGATTGAAGGTCTTCACCTTTACATACTCAATTTTTTCTCCTACGGCCAAGGCACAGTTTGAAGGCAAGGTCCAAGGTGTAGTGGTCCAAGCCAGAATAGCGGTATCCTCATCGGCATTTTCAAACAAAACCGACATTAAGGGGTGCTGCTGATCTTTCTTAGGGCGGAACTGGGCCACAATGGAGGTGTCTTTCAGCATTTTGTAGGTACCCGGCTGGTTCAGCTCATGCGAACTTAATCCGGTTCCGGCAGCTGGAGAATACGGCTGAACGGTATATCCCTTGTATAAAAATCCTTTTTTATGGAGCTCTTTTAAGATCCACCACAAGGTTTCAATGTAGTCGTTTTCGTAAGTGATGTACGGATTTTCCAGATCTACCCAATACCCCATTTTCTCAGTCAGGTCGTTCCACACATCGGTGTATTTCATCACCTCTTTACGGCATGCGGCATTGTAATCGGCAACCGAAATCTTTTTCCCAATATCGTCTTTGGTGATACCTAAGGTTTTCTCAACCGCTAACTCAATTGGCAAACCGTGGGTATCCCATCCGCCTTTACGTTTTACCCGATAGCCTTTAAGCGTTTTATAGCGACAAAAAATATCCTTGATAGCTCGGGCCATGACGTGGTGGATACCCGGCATACCGTTGGCAGAGGGTGGTCCTTCGTAAAAGGTATACGGTTTAGAGGCAGGACGATTCTGAATACTTTTTTCAAAAATTTGTCTGCTTTTCCAATACTCCAGAACTTCTTTCCCCGTTTGAGATAAATTGAGTTGTTTATATTCTTTGTACATCAGCTAATTAGGTCCTACTTAAAGCCTGCAAATTTAGGAAAATCAGGCTGAATAAGAGGCACAATACTTGCAGCATATTAAATTTTACTCAGCTAAACTTCAAAGATGTATGAGCGTTTTAACACTATTCAAAAAAATTATGAATACAAAATATGTTTGCAGTGGGATTTTGCTGTTCCTCGCAGGTCTAGCGATGATCACTTTAGGCTATCTCATCCGTGAGAACAATTGGGGGAAATATGGCTGGGCCTTGATATTGGGCGTACTGCTGCTTGGTGGTAGCTTTTTGCTCTTTTTATACAGTCTGATCAGAAAAATGGACTATCAGGCCTTGAAGGAAGAACGTTCTAAAAAAATAACTGGTGAGGATTAGCTGAGCTCTTCGGGCTCGAGTGTGATTAAGCCTTCAGCAGGTTTTTTCTTCAAATTACGTTCTTCCAAACTGAGCAAGAATGCGGGCAATAAGGTTAGATTAGAGATTAGCGCAACCAAAAGCGTGATTGAAAGCAAAATACCTAAAGATACCGTTCCACCGAAGGTTGAAGCTGCAAAAATTCCAAATCCGAAGAACAGGATCATGGCCACATAAATCATACTCAAACCAGTTTCTTTGATGGTATCGCTTACCACTTCAGAAATAGTCCAATTGGTATTTCGGAGTTCTTGGCGATAGCGGGTTAGGAAATAAATTGTTTGATCGGAGGCAATACCAAAAGCGATACTGAAAATTAAAATGGTAGAAGGTTTGAGTGGAATTCCGGCAAAACCCATGATACCTGCCGTTATGATCAAAGGCACAATATTCGGGATCAGGGAAATCAAGATCATACGGCCTCCTCTAAACAGCACCCACATCAGTATAGCGATCAGAGCTATAGCCAAAATCAAACTATCGCGTAAGTTTTTTACCAAATAATTGGTTCCCTTAACAAACATGATGCTGGAACCCGTCAATTCCACATCGTACCTTTCGGGATTAAAAATGGAATCAATTTGAGGTTCTATCTCCGTAATCAACTGATTCATTCGTTCTGAACCCACATCGGCCATTTGGAAACTTATTCGGGTAACCTGACGATTGCTGTCCAAGAAGTTTTTCAAGAGGTTGCCTTCCTTGTTTTTACCGGCAGAGTTGGCTGCATACGAGAGAATGAAGTTTTTCTCCATCTCGTTAGGGATGCGATAAAAACTGGTGTCGCCACCATAAAATGCCTGAGAGGAAAACTTAAGCACCTCTACCAATGAAACTGCCCTCGAAAACTCGGGGTAAGAGGTAATCAGCTCCTGTAATCTGTCAATTTTATTAATAACCGACAAACTCATAACTCCGTTTTTACGACGGGTATCCACGCTGACTTCTAAAGGTAAAATGCCTTTAAAGTTTTCGCTAAAAAAGCCCATATCCTGGTAAATGGCGTCTTTTTGAGGCAAATCATCTACCACATAGCCATTTATTTTTATACGGCTTAGGCCGATACCAGCAACGATTAACAACATCAGCGTTGAGGCATAAATCCAGTTTCTGCGCTGATGAGCCAATACATCCAGTTTGGCTAATAATTTACTGATCAACGGACTGCTTAAATGACGGGTATGCTTCAGATTAGGTGGAGGCAAGAAGCTGAAAATAATCGGGATCAGGCATAAACTCATTAACCAGGTTGCTATTACACTTAAGGAGGCTACAACACCAAACTGCATGAGTAATTCGCTATTGGTGAAATAGAGCACACCAAAACCAATTGCGGTAGTTAGGTTAGCAATAAATGTTGTAATAGCAATACGTTCAATAACGGTTTGTAATGCTTTTTGCTGATCGCCATGCCGAGTAAATTCGTTATGGTATTTATTGATGAGCAATATGCTATTCGGAATCCCTATTACGACAATAAGTGGTGGTATTAAACCGGTAAGCAGGGTAATATCGTAGCCAAATAGTACCAGGAGACCCAAACTCCAAACTACCCCGATAAGCACAACCAGCAATGGGAAAAAGACCGCTGAAAAAGAGCGGAAAAATAAAAATAAAATCAAGGCTGCTACCGCGATGGATAAGCCAATAAATAAGGCAAATTCTTGCGAAACCTTATCCGATATAACCGTACGGATATAAGGTAAACCCGAGTAATGAATCGTTGTTTTATGTTTTAGACTGAAGGCTTTACTTTGATCTACAATAGTTTGAATTACGCCAATACGATCTGAGGAATTCAAAACCGAATCGGTAAAGGTAATGGCCATTAAGGTAACCTGCTTATCAGGATTATAGACCAAGCCTTTATAAAAAGGCAGATTAGCAATTTTAAGTTTAATGCTATCCATATCGGCCCGCGAAGCAACCGGCCAGGCAGCAACCGGCTTTACCACAAACTTTTTCTCCAGGGTATCTTTGGAAAACTCCACCAGTTTCCCCACAGATACGACCTGCTTAATACCCTCAATTTTTTGAATATCATCATTGAGTTTAAGCCAGTCGTTAAATAAATCGCTTTGAAACAGTTTATCAGACTGTATACCGAGTACCATCACACTACCGTCTTCGCCAAAGCGTGCCTTAAACTGATCGTAACGGATATATGCCGAATCGGTTAAGGGTAACATTTTGCCGGCATTGAAAGACAAACGCACTTTGCTCCCTTGCCATGCCATTAATGCCGTAGCCAGCAGAAAAAAGGCTAGAAGTAAGTATCGCTTAGCTAAAATAAATCTCGACAGTTTTTCCCACATGGTTTGGCGGTTTAATGGTTGTTTTGGCGGTGTAAAACTACAAATTTTCCTAAATTGGCGGCAGCCCAATTAAATTAAGTACATGCTGCACAAAACCAGGGGGATTGTTTTTAAAACAACAAACTACGCAGAAAGTAGTGTTATTGTGCAGGTTTTTACCGAAAAACTTGGCCTGCAGTCGTACCTAATTAATGGGGTACGGAAGCAAAAAGCCAAAATTACACTCAATATGCTGCAGCCCCTGCACCTGTTGGATATGGTGGTGTATCATAAGGCCAATGCGAATATTCAACGGGTATCAGAGATTCGGCAAATGCCTGTTTTTCAAAGCATTCCGTACGATATTATCAAAAGTAGTTTAACGATTTTTCTCAACGAAGTGATCTATAAAACAGTGCGTTTGGAAAGCAAAGATGAGTTGTTGTTTGACTTCCTGTATCACGCTATCGAACTACTTGATCGGACAGAAAAGGGATTGGCCAATTTTCACTTGCATGTTTTAGTACGGCTAACCCGTTTTTTAGGCTTTTTTCCTGATCAGCATTCCTACCAGGATAAGGCCTATTTCGATTTAAAAAGTGGCGCATTTTGCTTGCATATGCCTCCGCATAATTTCGTAATTGAACCGCCGCAGAGTCAGTTATGGTATCAATTAATTACCTGTTCTTTCGAAAATTTAGAAGAATTGAACATCCATTCAACGAACAGAAAATTACTTCTAGAATACCTGCTGGATTATTACCGCCTGCACACCGAAAATTTTGGCGAAATCCGCTCACAAACAGTATTGGCAGAATTATTTAGTTAACCAATTGGTGCAACATCAGGCACTTTCTGTTTTTTGCTCAAGGGTAAAGTAAACCAGAATGTAGAACCTGTTCCCTCCTTACTTTCTACGCCAATATCTCCTTTGTGTCGTTTTACAATTTCTGAAGAGATGAAAAGCCCCAAGCCCAGGCCTGAAAATTTTTGTGAGGACTCTTGCACTCTGAAAAAGCGATCAAAGATGTAATGAATCTTATCCGCAGGGATACCAATACCGAAATCTGTAATTGAAATTTTAAGAAAATCCTGCTCTTTCTCTAAATTAATAAGCACCCGGTCGGCCTCTGGAGAATATTTAATCGCATTCGACAAAAAATTAATAATTACCTGTTCTATCCGGTGCTTATCCGCACAAATTGCTACATCTGTTGCTCCAGAAATTACAATTTGGTGCGAATTGGAATGGTGTTGAATCTGGTCTACACAATCTCGTAATACTTCATCGATACAGAAATCTGTCGAACTGAAAATCATCTTGCCCGCATGGATTTTAGTTACATCCAATAAATCTTCCACCAAATCCGTCAGCTTATTGACCTGTTTATTGGCTTTTTCAATAAAAGTTTTGATCTGGTTGTAATGAGCATCGCTCAATGTAAGTCGTTCAACAATTTGTAGGGCAGCTTTCATGCTAGTAATCGGTGTTTTCAATTCGTGGCTGGCCACACTCATGAACTCATCCTTTTTCTGCATCAAAATTTTAGTAGCCTGCTGTGCCAATTCCTGGTCGGTGATATCGGTTAAGCTGCCAATGTAACCTGCAAAATCCGGATTGTACAATACATTGCCCTGGCTCAATACCCAGCGGTATTGCCCGTCAGCTCTGCGCAGTCTAAACTTCGACTGGAATGGCGTTCGTTTTTCAAACGCCGACATAAATATTCCGATTTCTTTATCTCGGTCATCCGGATGCACCGCATTGCCCCAGCCAAATCCCAAACTTTCTTCAAAAGTCATGGCGGTAAAATCTACCCAGGTTTTATTTACATAGGTAGCTGAACCCTCCGTATCGACTTTCCAAATCATGATCGGAATTAAATCCGCTAAATCGGTAAAGTGATCTTCCCGAATTCTCCGTTGAATTGGATTAATATCTTCCATAAAAAATAACAACATGAGTTAAACGATACTGTTCAACTTTTGTTTTTAACCTGTCGATAAAAAAATACAGCCTATACTAAAAAAGATACACTTGGCAATTAGTGAGTACCTGCAGTGCTCACTACGTTTTCCAACTCTTTAATGTCGAAAGGTTTGGCTAAAAAGGAATCTGCACCTGCTTCTTGAGCGAGTTTTTTAATGTCGTTATTTGCCGAAAAGTAGATTAAGGGGATTTTTCTCAGTTCAGGATCTTTTTTTAGCTGTTGAGTAGCCACAATTCCTCCGCAATCGGGAATCCAATTGTCCATTAAAATCAGGTCTGGTTGGATTTCACGAATGGTTTTCACGATTTCGTTACAGTTGGTACGGGTAAAAACCTGCCAACCCAATTCACTTAAGATATACTCACAAATGGATAGGATGTCAGTATCGTCATCACAAATAAGAATGCGCTTTGCCATAAGCCGATGTTTGATGTTTATACATCAAAATCTGTACCGCAATTCTAAAATGAATCCACTACTAAACCTCGTGAACAAAATAATTGTTATCAAAGCGGATACGAGGGCCATAAACCCCATTGGGGCCACGCTTGCCTGCACTGATCACCATACAAACTTTGGCCGTACGCGGCAAACCGAGCAGTTTCCGTACTCGTACTCCGTCCATTCCTTCCATCGGACAAGAATCGTAACCTGCTGCTCTCAAGGCCAACATCAAATTTTGACAAGCCAATGCGGTACTTTTTTGTGCCCAGGTTTCGAGTTCGGCAGAGGAAGTTGGAATGCGGGGCGTTACTTCTTTTAAGCCCCTGAAGTACACGAAAAGTTTCTTAAAGAATCCCATTAAATTCAAAAAACCAAGCGAATAGGCTAAAATAACCACCTTGTTGTAGTATTGGTAGCCGGCACCTTTCTCTCCATTTTTAGTCAAAAGTTCCAGCATTCGAGCTCGATTGATTCGCCAGTAATCCGGACGGGCTACGGCTACCACCAACTCCTGGGCTGTTCTGGCTGCAGGTTGTGATAAACACAAACGAACCAGCTCCGCCTTTTTTTCTGGAGAGCGCACCCAAAAGAATTCCCAGGTTTGAAGATTAGAAGAATTGGGTGCCAACAGTGCCAGGTCTAAGCATTCACGCATTACCGATTCGGGAATTGGGGTATCGTCGTAAACCCGGATACTTCTGCGGCTATTCACTACAGCCTTAAAGGCATCAAAATCGGTAGCTGCTGCAGGTTCAGTATAATTCAGCTCCGGAACTCTCGAAAAAATATCGGCTTTAGCCATAAGTTTTGGGTTATGTATAAATGAATTACGATCTAATGTTTACCGACCAAAATCATCCTGAACACGAACAATATCATTTTCATCTGATGGATTGGCTGCATCGGTATGTTGCCAGATTTCTGCAATGATACCCCAGCCGTCTAAACCTACCAAACGGTGGCGTTCACCCTGCTGCAAGGTAATGGTATCGCCTTGATGCAGGGTTTGCAATTCGCCCTCCTCGTCCGTAGGGCTGGTTTTAACGCCGACGGTTCCTTCCACCACCGTCCAAATTTCAGCACGACGGAAATGGTACTGCCAAGATAAACGGGTGTGTGGAGCAACCAGCAAAATTTTAGGGCTCAATTTTCCGGAAATTCGCAATTGATTCACATCCAGACCACCGAAATAATAATCGGCAAAAGCTTGTGCCTGATCCTCATTGATTACAAAAAAACCTCCCCATGGTCGTTCTTGATCTAGTTTATCAATCCGGAAACCTTGGTCTACCAGTTTTTGTTGTGTGGATTGAAAAAGTGCAGCTTTTTCGTTCAATTGCTCGGAAGTTGACATGTTTAGTGGCATAGAATAACGACCAAATTAACGAATTGAGCACACATTTTGCATACTTACCAACATTTATTAATAAGTAATTAGACTGAATTGGTCGCCTTTTTTACTAGCTTGTACTTGTAAATCAGCTAATTATGAGTTCAAACACAGAACTAAATCGTTTCATGAGCCGGGTAATTGCCCGTAATCCAAACGAACCCGAATTTCTGCAGGCAGTGCAAGAAGTGGCGGAAACACTGATCCCATTTATTCAGGATCACAAAATTTATCAGGAGACAGATATTCTGGATCGGATGACTGAACCTGAGCGGGTTTTGATATTTCGCGTACCTTGGCAAGACGACAAAGGGCACTTTCACATCAACAGAGGTTTTAGAATACAAATGAACAGTGCCATTGGTCCGTATAAAGGCGGACTGCGCTTTCACCCATCGGTGAACCTAAGTATCCTGAAATTTCTGGCTTTTGAACAGGTTTTCAAAAACAGCCTAACCTCACTGCCCATGGGTGGTGGAAAAGGCGGATCAGATTTTGATCCAAAAGGAAAATCAGACCATGAGGTCATGCGGTTTTGCCAAAGTTTCATGACCGAATTATTCCGTCATATTGGTTCAGATACCGACGTTCCGGCAGGGGATATTGGTGTTGGAGGAAGAGAAATCGGATTTTTATTTGGCCAATACAAGCGATTAAGCAATGAATTTACCGGAGTACTAACCGGAAAAGGATTGAGCTATGGGGGTTCACTCATCAGACCCGAAGCCACAGGCTATGGTTGCGTCTATTTTCTACAAGAAATGCTCGCTGTCCGCGGTGATGGATTAACAGGAAAATCCATTTGCGTTTCCGGTTCAGGCAACGTGGCCCAATATGCCATCGAAAAATGCATCGAATTGGGAGGAAAAGTTATTACTGCATCCGATTCAGATGGATTTATTTACGATAAAGACGGTTTTGATGCCGAAAAACTGGCTTTCTTAATGGACTTAAAAAACGAGAAAAGAGGCCGAATTAAAGAATATGCCGATAAATACAACTGTGAATACCACGCCGGGAAAAAGCCATGGATTATCCCTTGCAGCATCGCACTTCCTTGTGCAACACAAAATGAACTAGATCTTCCATCGGCTGAAGAATTGATTAAAAATGGTCTTGTCGCGGTAGCCGAGGGCGCCAATATGCCAACCACGCTTGAAGCCACCGAGCTGTTCATACAGAAGGGAGTTTTATTTGCCCCAGGAAAAGCATCTAATGCAGGTGGCGTTGCAACCTCCGGTTTAGAAATGAGCCAAAACTCCTTACGGCTGGGCTGGACCAGAAAAGAAGTGGATGAACGTCTGTTAACGATCATGCAAAACATTCATCAATCTTGTGTAGAGTTTGGAAAAAATGGCACTCAAATTAACTATGTGAGAGGAGCAAACATTGCAGGCTTTGTTAAGGTAGCCAATGCCATGTTGGCGCAGGGTTGTGTATAAGTGAAAAACAAAAACCCCTGAGCTAAAAGGCTCAGGGGTTTTTGTTTGTGGAGGCTACTGGATTCGAACCAGTGACCCTCTGCTTGTAAGGCAGATAAGATCGTGCTTTCTAGCTAGCTTAAAAGGCTATTTTGGTGTTTGTGCAAAGTGTGTGCAAACCATGAACGGGTGAATAGACTAAAAACTTGATATCGAACTCTGGGGGAGTACCCTTGATTCTTTCTGAAGTATCGGGAGGGTTTAATGGGATTAGACTCCTATTTTGTACACACTAATCTTATTGATTATTAAACTCTAACTAAAAAAGTTATCGTGTGACCACCATAATTAATGCTATATCTGTATACTACAGCTTAATAGAATTGAATACATGGATTTTTACACTTTAAGTCAAGAGAGGATACGTACACCTTAAGAAAACACTCATTAAATTAATTATAGATTAATAATGATTTGACCAAGCTCACTATAACGACTAATGGATCAAAATAATCATTTTAGTTATACTAAATGAACTTTTTACTTGACAAAATAAGTTTTTCTTTATAGCTTCGCTATGCGGTTTGTTATATGGTTTTAATTACAAGGAAATCAAATTCCACTTCCCCTGTTGCAACCTTTTACCACTTTAACCACATACACCTATGAACATCAACCCCTTAGAAAAGACGAATATTTCCACAGTCTTCAATGCCTCCAGAAAATTGACTGCTGACTCTATGGTGCTGTATACCAAAAATGGCCAGTCCAAATACAGGAAAATAGCTCACTTGATATCAGAAGACCCAGCATACTTGTGGAGGAAGATCTACCAGTCTGGTGCACCATTCGGTTTAGCAAGATGTGCTTACGGTCGATTGAAAGAAGCTATACAACGTGAGCACCCTGATTTGATTCTACAAATTGAGTTGAGGAAACAAAGATACAGGAGGCAAAGATAATCCTTCGCCATAGTTTCTGTTTTCAATGATATCATACGGTTCTAATGATGTCTCCCCAATCAGTCGTATAATTAGGACTAACATTCTCACGTTTCATTGCCCAGCGCTTTTTGAACCCCTCAGAAGCCAGCCTTATGGTACCACTACCGTAGTAACGGTTCAGCTTATCCATTAGCTTGCTAAGGCTGTTGTTTTTAGGCCCATTCCATTCTGTAAACAGGTGCAATTGTACCTCTTGCTCAGGAATTAGACCAGTTGCAATAACGGCCACTTTGCTATAATGATACCTTGGACTGTAGATCGATTTTAAGCCCCTTACAGCAGCTTTTACCAGATCTGGAGTATTGTTTACTGGATGGCTTAATGGAAGGCTAATACAGGGGTTATATTGAGGCAAATCCTTTCGAAATCTATTGGTCAAAAGTTGAATACTAAGGATAGTTGCACAGCTCTGATCAGCACGTAACTTTTCAGCCAAACGACTGGCATAACTGCTAGCTGCTTCTATGAGTCCCTCCAAGTTATTCGTCAGCTCACCAAAAGACCTGCTGGTGCAGATAGCATGTTTACGTTCAGTGAATTTATGTTAGTAATAAAAGGTTTTCCAAATAATAGATGGAGATGATTTAGATGGAGCAACCTTACTTGCAGGCCATGGTTTACCTTATCATCAGATTGTGAAGATCACTGGTCACAAGAAACTGACCAAGCTACAGTACTACATCAGAAGTGATGTCGATATAGATGCGATGCTGAAAGTGGGAAGTGGCATTTCAAAATAACATAGAATACAGTAACCCCAATAAGTATTAAAATTAAATAAAAAGGCCCCGTTATTTATGCGGGGCCTCCTTATCTCATAGAAAAAGTAAATTAATAACCATTAGCACCTTTGGTGAAATTAAAATTAGCCCAACCGCTCGTCCAGTTGGTCGCACCAAATGCACCTTTATATGCTACTTTATCAAAAAAGGCATCAGCTTGAACACCTGTAAATGTAGCACCAGACAATGCAGCTGCACCTGAAGTAGGGAGTGCGTTTGGCGCAGTCAAATTAAACGGATTGGTTAAACTTGCAGCAGCCACATTAGCTAATACTGTAGTACCATCGTTGGTAGCTTTTGTTTGCACATTAGCTGCGGATGCTCCGGCAACAGAAACAGAACCAATTCTGAAAATATTGCTGCTCGCAAAGATTAAATTATTTTTAAATTGCGAAGTACCGTCAATGAATGCGTTATAGGTAGCATCAGACTCCAGCGACAAACCAGCATCAGGATGTCCCAGTAAGATAGAATTATTTAATACAAATTGGGTAGCTCTTCTAAAGCGTAAAGAATAATTATGATTAGCTGCAGTGTTTGCTGCATCATTTGGGCCTAAAATAGTGAAGTTAGATAAGTTAGGTCTGGTAATTGGAGTTGCTAAGGTACCAGTAGCGTCGTTATCACACTCAATACCGTTTCCTGCATCACCCCCATCCACAAATTCAGGATTTCTCAAAGAGAATGCATGCTGAATTTTACCAACATAACCAAAGTCAAAGTCAAAATCATCATCTGCAGTACCATAGGCTACAAGGTGCTTCGCATTGACTGTACCACCAAAAAACTCATAAGCATCATCGTTTCCATATGTAACTTGTACGTAATCAATAGTTGTAGCAGCACCTACGCCTCCTAATGTCAAACCATTTATCTCTGAACCCGGTGCATCAGCAATCCCAGCAAATTCAATACGCACGTACTTGATCACACCAGAATTATCATTCGCATCGGTACCACCAAATTTTCTACCAACACCACCTTCGATGGTTGGTTCGGTTACACGATTGGTCGGTGCATTACCTAATATAATGATACCACCCCAATCGCCCGGATTACGCTCACCAACGGCTTTACCTGAAGTAAATACGATCGGAAGGCTGGCAGTACCTTCAGCAAAAATTTTAGCACCTCTCTCGATAATCAAA